>CEWF01012850.1_pt1 | contig 64548 bp, 58 predicted proteins | sample 531331 | NCBI WGS metagenome assembly CEWF01 (sample SAMEA2622676, study PRJEB7988) | marine metagenome | biome: marine biome (ENVO:00000447); feature: mesopelagic zone (ENVO:00000213); material: "saline water (ENVO:00002010), including plankton (ENVO:xxxxxxxx)" | depth 600 m | reverse complement strand
GGCCTGACTCAAACAAATGAGCCTCCGGAAATCCCGGGGCGATTCAGCCGGTTGCTTGTTGGCATCTTTGAGCGCCAGCCGGTTTTACCGCTTTTGTCTATGCCGTAGCACCAAGGCCGATAGTCCTTTGTTCTGCCGTTCGAGTTGGGTTTATCAAACCGCATCACACGTAGCAGTATCTGCTTGCCATCTTCCCCCAGGTAATCCCAATACATTGAAGGCTTACCCAGGTTGCGCATGCTGGTAGGGCAGGCTTTTAGCGCGGCCTCTGGAATTGGGCGTATAGGCACAAAGTCTGGCTGTGCTGGTTTGGGCTCGGCCGGTGGTTGGTGTTGGCTGGCGGCTTGGTTTGAGGGCTTGTTGTTAATCGCTGGGTCAATGTTAAGAAAGCTGGCGAGAGATCGGCAGGCGTCACCCATCCCCGTGTTATCCACGTAGGCTACAAGTGCGATTAAATCGCCGCCTTTGTCGCCGGTAGCAAAATCGCTCCAAATCCCATTGGCGGTATTAATCGAGAACGAACCGGGGCGACTGTCTGATCGCCGTGGATTCGTTACCACGTATTCACCACCTTGGCGTTTCCCGCCCGGTAGCCAGCTGCTTAAAACGCTATCTACGCTTTGTAGCGCCCGATCATTCACTAACCGGAAGTCAAGTTTACTCATTTAATTTTTCTCGTTTTCCCCGGCCCCTAAGGATCGACACTCAGGGTGCGGTGAGGGTCTGGGCTTGGGTGTTTTTGGCTTTTTTGCCGAGGGTTTAAAGCGGCCACATAGCGCGGCCCCCATCGGTCTGGCGGTAGCCTTTAGCAACAAGCATGTTGTAGTAGCGTCTTAGCGGTGCTTGTTTGGCCAGTTTCCAAGTATCGAGGTGCTGCCTTTTGGTGCCGTCATTGTTCCAGGTTTTGTATTTGATAATGGTGATACCCCATTCATGCCGCAGCGTGGCAACAAGCGAGCTAACCGAACTAAAAGCGCCAATATGGCTAAGGGCGCTATAACGGTTGATCTCGTACCCCATGCAAAGGAGGCGTAGCAGCTGAGCGCGGAAAGAGACTCCGTTCGGCCCCGGCGTGAGTGCCGCAAAATCATCTGGTGTAGGCGCGATGGGGCTGGCTGCCCCAGTGGCGGGGGCGGGTCGAGGTATCGGCTTTCCGGTCTTGATGTCTACTACCTTGCTCATTTTATCCTCGGCCCAAGTTCTTCCGTGATGGCCTTGGCGAGGTCGAACTCATAAAAGCCGTCATCTACCAAAGCTTGGTGAATCCGCCCTAGGTTTTGCTTAGTCGGTGGTGCTGAGTATTCGGTAACCCAAAATAATTGCCCGTTTCCATTCAACAGGCAGCCAGGTAGGTGGGCTTGCTCAATCTGGATTCGAAGCTTTGCTTTGATATGCTCGATTTCGAGAATGACATTATTGATTACGCTGGGCGGATATTCTCTATCGCTGGATACTGGGGCCACGGCAACGCGTAAGCGTTCGCCGACGCCAAGAGTTTTTAGTATCAGAGCACGCAGAGAAACGGGGTTGTCAGTCTGAAGTAGGCCTATTTGGTACTGCATAATTTCGATTCCCCTCATCATTGCGATTCGCCCCCCAGAAGCGAGAGTTGCCTATCTGCAACAATCTTGCGTCTTAGGTAACTCAGCGCCGCCTTTAGGCTTTCCGGGGTTTGCTTGATCCAGTATTGGTGGGCGGGTTCTTTGGGGGCGATCCTGCCGTTTTCTATCTGTAAGCCTTCATCCCGTAGCTTGCTGATTGTGGAATGTAGGTGGGTTTCGTGGAAAAGCTCAAACGCCAAATCGCCTGTGAGTACGCCACCACACGCCAAGAAATAAGCAATCCGGTAGATTCGCTTGTCGTCGGGGTGTGGCGATAGTGCTTGAATGGCTGCAAGTAAGGGCATCATTTGCCGCTCCCCTGTGCTTCACGCTCTTTGGTTTCAATCCATGCGTCAACGCAGGCAGGGCGCCAGTAATTGCGGTTGCCTATCTTGATAGGCTTGGGGAACTCGCCAGCTTTCACCATTTTGCGGAGCTTTTCTGCTGAAATGGGCAGCTTTCGGCGTGCTTGTGACTCCTTGTTTCGGTTCCCTACGAGGTCGGTGGTTGTGTAGAGATGGGTGCTTTCTTGCATTGGTCTTTCCTCACTGTTCAGGATTTGAGAACGTGCCGCGCCTTGTGGTGCGGTAGTGAGGTAGAGCTTATTAGTGGTTTGGCTGGGTGTTCACGTAGAAAAAAAGGGGTGAAAAAAATTATTTACATGTTGCGGATGTTGTGGTTAACGCTGGCTAATACAGCGCGAGTAGCTCGTTTTGCCATTCTAGCTGTAAGGTGGGGCTAGGCTGTTCGCTGGCATAAAACCTATTGAGGATCACTTGGGCTTGATTAAGACGGTTCCTTCTTTTTTTGCTGAGTGCGGCCATTTCTTTTACTTTTCCTGCTGTAACGTATGGGTGTTTATCGCCGGGCTTTCTGTTGGGGAGCGCTGCTGCTAAACCTTCTGCTGCAATTTCAAACACTGTTGCATCGCCGTTTTTGTTGGTATCGCTGGCAGGGGCATCGGGGTGAGCCATGCTTGTAAAAAGTACTGCGTCCTCCCATGAGTCCCCAGCACGCCACGCTACATCCTTTTTCCATAGCTTTTCTGATTTTGATAAAAACCGATCAATGCTATGCCCGTTAGCCGCATCTAGGGCGATATCCCCCATAAACTTGAGAATCGGCCAGGGGGGCGTCTCATTGTTGCGAGCGCAAATGCCGAAGTAGTAAAAAAGATCTGACCTTGATGTGTATATATCCTTGCTGGTCAGGGGAAGCATAGCCTCGTGCAAGACCGCTTCAAGTGGGCAGCCGTTTATTCCATGCCCGTGTAAACATTCGTAAGCGCCATAGTTAAACGTGAATCCTTCCACTACTAGATGGCTCGCTCAATAAGGTATCTGGTGTGGTTGCTTTTTGTTCCCACTAATTTCTCAAGTGGGAACAAGCTGGGAACAGGAATACCAAGGTAATAACTACTATAAATCATATACTTATTATTCATGTTCCCAGTGTTCCCAGCGTTCCCACTGCTTTTGGGGTGTCCCCGCCGTAAAATTAGCATTATTTCCCCTTTGCCGCTGAAATAGGTACCACGTTATCTATCTCTAGGCGCAGCGTATCCAGGTAATCAGCCCATGCTTGCATCATTTTTCGGCGGTTATCGAGGTGCCGTGTGCGGTTGTAGGCTCTGCCGTTTGCGTCCTTTACTGCGTGGGCCAGTTGGTGCTCTATCCAGTCCACGGGAAAGCCCAATACTTCATCCAGCAGGGTGCGCGCCATCGCCCGAAAACCGTGAGGTGTCATTTGCTCTTTGGTGTAGCCCATCGTTCGCAAAGCGATTCTCAAGCCGTTGTCGGACATTGGCCGGGACAGGCTCCGGGCATTGGGGAATAGGTAGGGGCTTTTACCTGTGACTGGCTCCAGCTCTCGCAGAATGTCGAGCGCCTGTGTAGATAGCGGGATAATGTGGTCTTGGCTCATTTTCATTTTGCCCGCCGGTATCTCTATTCGCGCTTCATCAAGGTTTACTTCCCGCCACTCCATCTGGCGCAGCTCGCCAGGGCGGCAGAAAAACAGTGGCGCAAGCCGTATGGCGGCCATAACGGCGGGGGTGGCCTGATAACTGTGGATGGCGGCCATAAGGCGCCCAACGTCTTTGGGGTCGGTTAGGGCGGCATAGTGTTGTGTGGTTGCTGTTTTCAGAGCGTCTTTCAGATCGGTGGCGGGGTTGGCATCAGCTCGCCCAGTGGCAATGGCATAGCGAAATATTTGCCCGGTAGCCTGTCGGGCTTTCTTTGCGGTTTCCAGTGCGCCTCTGTTCTCGATCTTTCGCAAGGCCCTCAGCACGTCGGTCGGCTTTACCGTGTTGACCGGCATTGTGCCGAGGGTGGGGAAAAGGTCTCGTTCCAGAATAGCGGCGAGGCGCTTCTCGCTGGTTGGCGCTCCGGGCTTCCGTTTGTGCCGCCACTCTAGCGCAATGGCCTTGAAGCTGTTTGCAGAGGCCTCCTGCTTGGCCAGCTTCGCGGCCTTGCGCTGAGCCATAGGGTCAACGTCATTGGCAATCAGGGAGCGAGCCTCATCACGGGCCGCTCTGGCCTGGGCAAGTGTGGTCGTGGGGTAAACCCCGATAGCCAGCGTTTTCTCTTTGCCCAGGTAGCGGTACTTCATTCGCCAGTATTTCCCGCCGGTTTTCTTCACCAGCAGGAACAGGCCCTTTTCATCCGAGACCTTAAAATCTCGGTCAGTGGGCTTTAAACCCCTTATTTTCGTGTCTGTGAGCGCCATAGGTCGTTAGATTTGGGGGTACCTGTGTTTTTGGTGTGCCGAGGTACCCCCAGAAGTACCCCCAAAAAATCCTTGGTGTGTGTTGGTAGTTGCGGTGTTGATATGGGTAATTATGGGCTTAATGCCCCGTAATGCAAGGCTTTGGGGAGGTTTTGGCGGGGTTGGGTGGTGTCGTGTTGGTAGGTGAGTGGTGCCCCGGACAGGATTCGAACCTGTGACCTGCCCCTTAGGAGGGGGCCGCGCTATCCAGCTGTGCCACCGGGGCAGAAATTGCGAGGCCGAGAGTTTACTTTGTACGGCCTGACAGGGCAAAGGCTCAGCGCACCAGAGGCTCGCTGTAGCAATGCTCGATATCCCAGGGAAAGTGAATCCAGGTTTCCTGGGCGAATTCCCGGCTGTAATGCTCCGCCAGATCACGGGCTTGCGGTTTGGCGTAGATGGTGACAAACGTGGCTTTGGGCAATAACTGTCGGGCGATTTTGGCGGTGCCGCCAGTATCGACCAGATCATCGACAAGCAGGTAGCCATCGCCGTCGCCGTCCACGGATTTGAGAATCTGGATATCACCCTGCTGGTCGTGGTCGTAACTGGCGATGCAGAGAGTATCCACAACACGCAGATTAAGTTCTCTTGCCAGGATGGCGCCGGGCACCAGACCGCCGCGGGCAATGCTGATAATGCCGCGCCATGATTTGTCTGTTAGATTTCGGGCGAGGTTGCGGGTGTCCCGGTGCAATTCATCCCAGGTGAGGTAGTACACCGGTTGGCTGTCTGACATGGTTGATCCTGTTGGGAAATAGCTGAAACGCTGCGATTTTGCAGCATGGCTCTCGGGTGGGCAAGCCCTTGATGCCTTATCGCGAAGCGGCAGTTTGGCTTCTTTTCTTTTTGCCGTCGCGCTATGATTTTGCGGCGCGCCTGTGTAACGTGACTTGCGTGATAACAAAAAACTCACATACAAGATGTAGCCTGGGTAAGTGGGTGCATGGAGCAAGTGGTAATGCCTCCTGATTTTTGGAACCCTGATAAACGATCCGCGATAGTGCTGTGGTGGATTGCACCAGCCGGTAGTGACATACCGCTGTGCGCAACAGATCTTCCGCCAGATATGTCGGTGCACGTGGCGACGGCGCTCGATAGCAGCGAGGACACACCGGCTTGCGATGCGGTGGTCATTGCTGCGGAATTTTCCCTTGCCGAGAAGCAGTCACTGTGCCGCAGCGCTCAAGAGCGCGACCTGCCGCTGCTGGTTATTCTGGCGGAGGGCGAGGGTGCCGGGAGTGAGCTCGATACGCTGAGTCAGGCCGGGGCTGATCTGCTGCTCCCCTGTTTTCATCTCGCCTCGCTGCTGCACGGTTTGCGGCGCCTGGTCGAGGACCGTCGGCATTTGGCAGTGATGCGCGATGCGCAGGTTGTGCAGGACCAGGCGCGCCGGATGCTCAAGATCGCTCACTGGCATTACGACCTGGAGAACAAGCGCTTTCGCATGTTTAACGGGGAAGTGTTTGGCCTGGAGGGGCTGGAACACAGTCAGCTCGACCCCATCAGTCTGACCCGGTCACTATCGGCGCGCGTACCTGCTGCGGATTTGAAACGCATTACCAACAGTTTTCGTCAGGCGATAAGCGATGGTCAGGAATCGCTCTGTCATTATCGCTGGCATCATGACGATGGTCAGTGGCGCTGGGTGGAAATGCAGCTGACGCGCAGTGATGGCCCGCTATTGCAGATAAACGGGCTTTGCGTCGATGTTTCCGAACGCTACCAGAACCAGCGTGAGATCACGCGAATGGCCTATTACGATCCGCTGACCGGCTTGCGGAATCGGGTGCTGCTCGAACGCTGTGTTGATGAGCTGCTTGCTGAAACCGAAGGCGGCAGCAGCAAGGTCGCCTTTTTCTACTTCGATATTGACCACTTCAGTCGCATAAATAATGTCCTTGGCCATGACGCTGGCGATGAACTGCTGCGTTTGTTGGCGGCGAGATTGTGTGAGCACTTTAAGGCCTGCGGTACGCCTACCGACGATATGCTCGATAGCCTCGCGGCGGGCTATTTTGAGGGGGCCGGGTGCAGGAAAAAAGGCTTGGGTCGCCTGGCCGCGGACTCGTTCGGTCTGTTTTTCCGTGTAGCAGAGGAGGAGTCGGCCTGCAGGGAAACCGTCGATGCGATGGCTGATGAACTGCTGGCACTGTTTAACGAGCCGTTTCTGCACAATGGACAAGCCATATATCTCGCGGCCAGTATCGGTATCAGTGTTTCCCGGTCGGGAGACAGTGCTCGGGAGCTGATTCAACAGGCGGATCTGGCACTGCACGAGGCCAAAGCCGCCGGGCGATGCTGCAGCCGCTATTATCTGCCGGATATGATGCCGCGCTTGAGTCAGAGTCTGCAGTATCTCGATGGTATGAAGCAGGCACTGATGCGGCGCGAGTTTTCGTTGTTCTACCAACCTCGCGTGTCGGCGGATGGCCGTCGTCTTCTGGCGTTGGAGGCTCTGCTGCGCTGGAGCAGTCCCGAGATGGGGATGGTGCCACCGGCAACCTTTATCCCTCTGGCAGAGGAAAGCGGCCAGATTGTCGAAATTGGCGACTGGGTGTTCGAGCAGGCCTGTCAGCAACTGGTCGCCTGGCAGCAAGGGCCCCTTGCGCAATGCAAGCTGTCAGTGAATGTATCGGCCAGGCAATTGCGAACGCCGGGGTTTGTTGACCACTGCGCGGACCAACTGCGGCGCAGCGGGGTGGAGCCCTCGCGCATTGAGCTTGAGATCACCGAAGGCGTATTGATAGACAGCCAACTGGCGGGGGATGCCCTGGGAGCACTGCGGGCTCTGGGGCTGGGGATTTCCCTGGACGATTTCGGGACGGGCTATTGTTCCCTCAGTTACCTCCTGCGTTTCCCGATAACTGCGGTCAAACTCGATCGCAGTTTTGTCCGGCAGATCAGTCAGGAGACCGAGAAGGCGGCCGTTGTCGGCGCCGTGACGCAGTTGGCTCACACGCTGAAGATGGACGTCGTGGCCGAAGGGGTTGAAGACATTGCGGACTGGCAGGCCCTGCAATCGCTGGGCTGTGACCAGATGCAAGGCTTCTATTTTGCCCGGCCAATGCCCGCGACGGAACTTGAATGCTGGCTGGAGACGCTGACGCCCTGAGTGTGAAGTGTCGTTAAAATGACGGTTTGTTGCCGGTTGGGGCTGTTTTTCCCTTGGTGAGTCAATAAAATGACGGCTTCATTGTGCTCACCGACCATTCCTATGCCCCATTGTGCTGTTCAGCTATTTATCGCAGCGTCTCCAGCTCGACAGGCGTATTACCGGCAGTTGCTGGAGGCTATCGGTCTGCCGGGCTTGATGCTGGTTGAACGGGGCGACGCCGATGCGGTGTTGCTGGCAGAGGGCGGCGAGTCTTTGCTGGATGCCAGCTTGCCAGGACTTGCCGAGCCCGAATTGGCGTCGCTGTTGCCCCGTTGTGTGGGCACAGTAGTGACACCGGAGTACCCCTCACTGTTGGAGGGCTTGTCTCGGTTGCAGAGCCTGCTGTACGAAGACGGGCCTCAGACGGGCGATCACCGCGATGGACTGGTGGCCATCAGTCCGCTCATGCGACAACTGAGAAATACCGTGGCGCAGCTCGCGGGCAAGCCCGTTACGGTAATGATTACCGGCCCTTCCGGAGCGGGCAAGGAGCTGGTTGCTCGGGCAATTCATCGTATGTCTGAGCGCGCGCAGGGACCGTTTGTACCCATCAATTGTGGTGCTATTCCCCGAGAGTTATTGGAGTCAGAGCTGTTCGGTCATGAACGAGGCGCATTCACCGGCGCGATTTCCAGTCGGGCGGGGCGTTTTGAGCTCGCCCATGGCGGTACGCTGTTTCTGGATGAAATAGGGGATATGCCGCTGGATATGCAGGTGAAAATTCTGCGTGCTATCCAGGAGCGGAGTTTTGAGCGGGTCGGTTCCTGCGAGAGCCGTACGGCAGATGTTCGGATTGTTGCGGCGACGCACCGCGATCTTCCCTCGATGATTGCTGACGGTCAGTTTCGTGAAGATCTTTATTATCGCCTCAACGTCTTTCCACTTTCTATACCGCCACTTTCTGAGCGCCGCGAGGATATTCCAGCCTTGATCGACAGCCTGTCGGTACGCCTGGCAGAAGAGGGCTTGCCACTGCCCCGGTTCACGCCTGCCGCGCTGGATGCCTTGCAGGGCTATGATTGGCCGGGGAACGTACGTGAGCTGGCTAATCTGTTGGAGCGACTGGCGGTGAGCTACCCCGACAAGCTCGTTGGCGTGCATGACTTGCCGGGGTATTGTCGCGGAGATCGCTCAGCGTGGATCGCGCCGTCTGGCGGCGGCGAGCTACCTTCGCCTGACTCTGGGCTATCGCTGAAGGAAGAACTCGCTGCACTGGAGCGGCGCCGGATCACGCAGGCGCTGGAAGCCTCTGGGCAGGTCGTCAGTCGCGCGGCCGAGCGATTGGGGCTGCGGCGGACAACACTCATCGAGAAGATGCGCAAATACGGTATCGCTGCCGCTTAGCAGGCGCCAAACAGCTCGATCCAATTGCCATCGGGGTCGCAAACAAAGGCAAAGCCGATGCCGCCGCCAAACGGGGTGACGTCTAATGCGATGTCGGTGCCGGCTGCTTTCAAGAGGGTCACGGTTGCCGTCAGATCGTTTGCCGCCAGACTGAAGTAACGGTAGCCGCAGGCGGCATAGCCGCCACCGGGCACGCCCTTGGCGGGGGTGTCGTCGCCGTAGTTCACCAGTTTGATGATGTTGCCGCCAACGCGGTAGCGCTCCATGCTGCCGCCGGGAAACTCCAGTCTGCCCTCCAGCGGCAATGCCAGTAATTCACCGTAGAAGTGCCGCATCGCGTCCAAATTGTTGGTGACGATGCCGACTTCCACCGTTTCGCCAAATTGTGTGCTCATAGTTGCTCTCGTTATTGTGTTGATCGCTAAGGCTAGCAGATTGCTCGCCGGAAGAGTGTGGCGCGTGGCAGTGCTGTGCTATGTTCGGGCGCTGGTATAAAAAGTTGATCGATCCGCAGAGGTGAGCAATGGCAGGCGAGAGTGAAGTATTGCAGGAACTCCAGGCGAGAGAGGCCATTCGTGACCTGGTGCTGCGTTACTGTCGGGCGATTGACCGAAAAGACTACGCCGCTTTGTCTGCGCTCTACCACCCCGATGCTATCGATGACCACGGTGCGATGTTTAAGGGGCAGGCTGGCGATTTCATTGCGTGGCTACCCGAGATGCTCGAAGCCATGGAGGCCACGGTGCATTCCGTGAGCAATCACCTGATTGAAATTAGCGGCGACACGGCGGTGGGTGAGGTGTATTGCCAGGCCTATCACCGTTATCCGGGTGAGGAAGGAATGGAAGAGCTGGTCGTTGGTGGTCGCTATCTGGATCGCTACGAGCAGCGACAGGGTGAGTGGCGCTTCAGCTACCGTAAAATCGTGGCGGACTGGAATGCAATACGCCCCAGCCGGACCGATTTTACGGGGCCAATGTTTGTCGGGGCGGCGACGGGGGCTGACCGCCTCAGCGATCCCTCAGCCGCATGGTTTGCCTCGGATGGCGGTGTCTCTGCGGACCACTGATTTATTTAGTCCTCGTCGCGAGAGTGTCAGCCGCCGGCGAGTTTAACCGTGTAGCCCTTGGCTTCGAGCAAGGTTTTTAGTGCGCTGCGCTGGTCGCCCTGAAACTCCAGGCAGCCATCTTTAACCGCGCCGCCGATGCTCAGCTTCTGTTTGAGCTCCTTGCCGAGTTTTTTAAGCGCAGCGTCGTCGAGATCCAGTCCTTTCACCAGGCTGACCCCTTTCCCTTTGCGACCCTTGGTTTCGCGAAAGATGCGCACGATGCCGTCGCCGCGACGTGCTTCCGCGTCGGCTTGTTTTTCCAGTGTCTTGCAGCGACATTGGGACTGGGGTTGCGAGCACTCAGGGCAGAGACGTCCCTGGTCGGTGGAGTAGACAAGACGTGACATAAACTTCAGCTTCCCGGGCAAAAAGGTTCAGGATCGGTATACTAGCGCCGAATTATCCAGATAGCGCTGTGTTCCATAGCTTTAGAAAGAGAGAGTGGTGATGACGGCTGACGAGCAGCAACAAATGATTGATCTTCAAACCCAGCTCGCTTTTCAGGAAGATTTGCTGACAGCGCTGGATATCAGGGTAACAGAGCAGGATGCCGAAATACGGCTGCTGCGCCAGCAACTGCAACAGCTCGCCCGTATGAGTCGCCAGATGCGCGACGCCATGGAAGAGCGGGGAATCAGCGAGCCGGGGCTGGCCGCTCAAATGGAGCGCCCGCCACACTACTGATGCCCTAGTGGCAATCAGCCTTTGTCGATAATCGCAACTTCATCTGCCTGGGGGCCTTTTTCCCCTTCGGTCAGCACAAATTCCACGACCTGGCCTTCCATCAGGCTGCGACGTCCTCGGCCTTTTCCACGTATGGCGCGAAAGTGAACGAAGACATCATCGCCATTCTCGCGGGTGATAAAGCCATAGCCTTTGCTGACATTAAACCATTTGACTGTGCCGCGTTCGCGAGTGCTGGCCATCGCGTCCAGCAGCGCGGGCAGGCGAGGTGAGACAAGCGTGGCGGCTAAAATGGCCGCAAAGATAACCGCCGCTGGCAGGGCGCTGGTAACGGCGATATTCAGTTGTGATAAGGAAAACACCGCCAGAGCGGCAAGCAAGGCAGCGGTGATCAGTCTAATTGTTAAAAGCATGCGGATAAAAAACCAAATCGTTAATAAAAACAGGGCATTGCAAAGCTGTTGAGCAATACCGCAAAACGCGCATTATAGCATCAGCGGCGCAGTTCGTCGCCGCTGAGACGACTGAGGCCAAAGCGGCGGCTCAGAATGCGGTCGCGCAGCTCAGCGGGCAGCTTGCTCAGGCGGTACAACATACGGTTGCCTTTGGCGACCCCAATGTAGGCGGGGCAGTTGTCCCGCTGTGCCGCGGCCAGAATATCCCGTGCGACCTCTGAGGCATCGCTGGCACTTTTCTGGGAGAGGCGGGCCCGTTCAGCAATGGCATCACTCAGGCTGGCGTAGGGGCTTTGCGCGTTTGGTGTCTGGAGTTCAGTTTCGGCCCGGTCGGCGAAGCGTGAGCGTATTGCACCTGCTCTGACGACCATGACGCGAATGCCGAACGGGGCCAGTTCAAGCCGCAGGGCATCGCTCAGTGCGTGCAGGGCGGCTTTACTGGCGCAATAGCTGCCGGCGAACGGGGTGACAAGATGCGCAGAAACGCTGCCGATATTCACCACCGTGCTGCCGCGCTTTAACATCGGCAGCAGGTTTTGCACCAGTTCCAGCGGGGCGATGCTGTTAGTCTGCAGCTGTGCGGCAAGCTTGCCGGGGTCCACTTCCAGCAAGGGGCCCATCAAGCCGTAACCGGCATTGTTGATCAGCAGTGCTAACTCCCCAAATTCCTCGACAAGCTGTTGGCTCATGGCGGCGAGGTGCTCAGCGTCGTTCAGGTCCAGGGCTCGCTTGTGCAAATGGGGGTGGTCGAGAGAAATATGCTCAGGGCGCCTTGCAGTGGCGATAACGTGGTAACCCTGGTCGAGGCATTCGCGTGCCAGGGCTTCGCCGAGGCCACTGGAGCAGCCGGTAATCAGGGCCACGCGGTAGGGAGCAGACATAGCGATATCCTCGTCATATATGTTGGTTTTTTGGGCGAGGGAGGACGGCTTCTTGCCTCCGGCCATTGCTCAGCTATTTTAAGCAGAATGCTGACTATACACGGTGTTAATACGCACTGTTTGCGAGGCACCCGTTAGTGGAATTACGCATTCTATCGTTGGACGCCCCAAGGGATGATGCTTTATATCAAAAAAGCCCTTGGCAATGTGTTGCGCAGGGAAGCTGACAGGGGAGTATCAATGACAATCCGCTGTGGCGGTTTAGAAAGGGTGTTTGCTGATCGCATTGCCGGAAAGGTGGTGGCGATGCTTGCTGTCGTCTGCGTACTGGGGGTTGTTTTCGCTATTGTCGCGGGTCTTTACAACCAGTCAGCAAAGTCTGAAATACAGGCACGTATTCTCGAGCAACAGGCATTTGCCGAGCATTTTCAACAGCTTGATCGCCTGCTTGAGCGGGGGGGCGTGATTGGCCATTTCCATGAAGAACTGGCTCGTCCGGAGTTCGGCGATTTTCAGCGTCTGCAGCAGCAGCTCCGCGAGGCGGAGCAATCTCTCGGCGCGCTGCGCGACGCCGGTGCAGATCCTGCCGCAACCACCACGCTGGGAGCGTTGTTGTCACTGTATGGCGGCTATCGCATCGGCGAGTCAGCCGAGTTTCCATTGAATCCCAGGCTCGACCAACAGGCCGTCAACGATAGCCTGATGCTGTTGCAGCAACAAAATACCGACGCGGTCCTCAATACGGAAATCGCCTTGTCGGCGGCACTTAATCGGCAATTCTGGCTGCTGGGTGTGCTGGTTCTCATGGCGTTGGCGGGATTGGTTGCCGTGCCTTTACTTATCAGCAAGCGTCGCCGGGTAATGGCCTTGGATAAGGCCCTGCACGAGGAGCGACAGCGATGTCAGCGCATGCTGGCCGCGATTCCTGGCGCGGTATTGATCGCCGATGATATGGGCAAGCTGTGTGCTGTCAGCGACAGTGCCTCACAATTGTTGGGCTTTGATCGTGAAGAACTTACTCAGCGGGATATCGAGAGTCTAATTTCCCCTCGCTTCCAACCCCAATACCAGCGCCTGTTGCGCAATGTGCGCGATGCTGAAGGGAAAGCGGAAGGTCAGGAGTTGATGATGGTCAGCCATTCCGGCAGCGATGTGCCGGTGGAGCTGATGCTGAGCTGGTTTGATGCCGGACCCATGGGGCCAAGGCTGCTGGTGACACTGCGGGACGTTGGTGACCAATACCTGCTTCATGAACAGTTTCTATATAGCCAACAGCGCTTTGACCTGGCGGTGATGGCATCGCGCGACGGTATCTGGGACTGGGATATGCGCGCTGACAAGCTGTATCTCAGTCCGGGCTGGCTGGCGATGGTGGGGATCGGCGGCAATATCGCGGAGTCCGATACCAAACGCGTGTTGCTCAGTTGTATTCCCGAGCCAGAACAGCGGAAGCTGAAGAAAATCATGAAGGATTTTCTGCGCAGCAAAAGTCTGCTTTTTACCTGTGAACACCAATTACAGCGCCGCGATGGCGCGATTGTTGACGTTAGCTGCCGCGCGGCGGTGAAGCGTGACGCCGATGGCCGTGCGATCAGGATGGTCGGCGTGCATGGCGATATTACCGCTGCCAAAACGACCACACGGCAGCTGGCGGCAGATAAGCACAGCGTCGAAGATCGGCTGCGGCTGATGAGCATGAAGTTGGAAGCAGCAGAAGCTGAAGCGGAACAGGCGAATAAAGCCCGATCGGCGTTCCTGTCGGTAGTCGGGCACGAATTCAGAACGCCGATGAATGCCGTTGTGGGAATGACGGATCTGCTACTGCGATCGCCGCTCAACAGCGAGCAAAAATTGATGCTCGATACCATTGGTCGTTCATCCCAGTCGCTGCTGGCCATATTGGACCGGGTGCTCGATTACTCAATGCTCGAGACCGGCAGTGTCACCCTGCAGGTTGAGCAGATTATGCTGCAAGATTATCTGGAAGGGGTTTTGCTGGGGCTTGCGGATGAGGTAATGGGCAATGGTCAGCAACTGATATTGAATCTCGATCCCTGCATGCCTGAGCGTATTTGTTTGGACCCCTTGCGGGTGCGGCAGCTATTGATTGCCCTGCTCGAAAATGCCATCAAATTTTCCGCTCAGAGCAAACCCAAGGGGGAGATAGAACTGCTTGCCCGCCCTGTTAATGAGTCGGAGAAACATCAGCATGGCTGGGCTGCTATCGCGTTTGAGATTCGCGACAACGGCGTCGGCATTCCCGAGGAAATTGGCAGGGATATGTTCCGTCCTTTCGTGCAGGCGGAGAGCTCGCACAGTCGACGCTTTGGTGGTGTCGGCCTGGGGCTGGCGGTCGCAGAAAAACTGGTGTCGCTGATGGAGGGCGAGATCAGCGTTGATGCTGCTGAGCAGCAGGGAAGCTGCTTCAAGGTTTTGCTCCCCATTGACGGCTTCGAGGAGCGCGAGGATTCAGAGACCGCCTTGCCAGACCATGATGCCAGCCACCTATGGGTGGTCATCAATAACGACACCCTGCGCTTGGCGGTGTCGGCGGCATTGGGCCGGAAGGGGTGGCGGGCTCGGTACGCGACCCATATCGACACCGTCAAACCGAACCCGGCGGCAAAAACGCTGATTGTCAGCGATGCCGTCAATGCCTTGCCAGAAGCGCTGGAGCAGGAGTCCGTTAAATTGACCAGTCTGCAGCTTTGCCCGGCTGGCGGACCGGTTACCGCGCCACCCGGCGTGGTGTACATCAATCCCTTGTTGCCCTCACGGCTTTGCGGTGAGGTGCAGCGCTTGCTGAATGCTGGCTGATCAGACTTTCAGAACGTCTTCAGCCTGCAGGCCTTTCGGGCCTTCAACCAGATTGAATTCGACACTCTGGCCTTCGTCCAGCGTCCGGTAGCCATCGCCGCGAATTGAGCGGAAATGTACGAATACATCATCTCCCTCATTGCGCGTGATAAAGCCAAAACCCTTGGCGTTGTTAAACCATTTCACAGTCCCGGTTACACGTTCGCTCATTACAGATCCTCTTGATGATGGGCGGGGTGGGGCAGTAGCTTCAGTGGGGCGGCCGGTTTGGCGCCAATCACTGAGACAGTTTGGGTGAAAAGGGGGAAAGGATAGGAGGGTGATGCCGACAGTTTTAAACTGCCCGCCTGCTTCGGGAACCACGCTGGGTGGGCTGTGCAAAGCGATGCAAACATCACGCTAAATCGGATTGTTGTGCCAGACTGCTGTTTACTATAACGATTGCGCGAGGCTTGTCTACGCCTTTTCGCGCGAAATGGCGGCGAAAAGGCGTGAACAGGGTCGCATTACAGTTCGGCGATGGCCTGGCGCTGGGCCTGCAGTCGGTCGCGCTGGTGCTGTTGCGCCTGCAGCTTGTCCTGCTCTTTTTCTACAACAGCCGCCGGTGCTTTGTCGACAAAGCCCGGATTGCCCAACTTGCCAGCCAGGCGCTGGATATCCTTTTCAAGCTTCGCCAGCTCTTTGTCCAATCGGCCCAGTTCGGCATCCTTGTCGATTAATCCGGCCATGGGAACTAGCAGCTCCATGTCGCCGATCAACTGCGTGGCTGCCATGGGGGCTTCCTCGCCGCTGCCCAAGACCTGAATGCTCTCGAGCTTGGCCAGTTTGGTGAGGAACTGCCGGTTATCCTCCAGGCGCCGCTGATCGTCAGCGCCCAGGTTTTTCAGAATGATATTCAATGCCTTGGATGGCGGAACATTCATTTCACCGCGAATATTACGAATGGCGGTGATCACCGCTTTCAGCCATTCGGCATCTGACAGTGCCTGTTCGTCAATCGCGTTCACGTTGGCGAGCGGATACGCCTGCAGCATGATGCTGTGAGGACCTTCGCCCGAGATGGTACCGGCAATCGGTGCCACGCGTTGCCAGATCTCTTCGGTGATAAACGGCATAAAAGGGTGAGCCAGCCGCAGCGTGGCTTCGAGCACACGAATCAATGTTCGGCGAGTACCGCGTTTGGCCTCGGCCGAGGCATTGTCGTCCCAGAGAACGGGTTTGGACAGCTCCAGGTACCAATCGCAGTATTCGTTCCAGACGAATTCATAGATTTCCTGCGAGGCGTGGTCGAGGCGGTAGTTCGTCATGGCATCGGCCACGCGCTGCTCGGCCTGCTGCAGGCGGGCGATGATCCAGCGGTCGGCCAGGCTGAGTTCCACTGCCTCATCGTTGACGCCGCAGTCTTCGCCTTCGGTATTCATCAGCACATAGCGCGCCGCGTTCCAGATTTTATTGCAGAAGTTGCGGTAGCCCTCTAGGCGCTTCATATCCCAGTTGATATCGCGTCCGGTGGAGGCCAGTGAATACAGGGTAAAACGCAGGGCGTCAGTGCCGTGGGCACCAATGCCTTCTGGAAAGGCTTTGCGGGTGGCTTTGCCGATTTTCTCCGCCAGTTGCGGCTGCATCATATTGCCGGTGCGTTTTTCCAGCAGGCTGTCCAGCTCGATGCCGTCGATCATGTCCAGCGGGTCGAGTACATTGCCCTTGGACTTGGACATTTTCTGACCCTGCTCGTCGCGAATCAGACCGGTCACGTAAACCGTTTTGAAGGGCACTTGTGGTTGGCCGTCTTCGTCTTTCATGAAGTGCATGGTCATCATGATCATGCGCGCCACCCAGAAGAAGATAATGTCGAAGCCGGTCACGAGTACATCGGTGGGGTGAAAGGTTTTCAGGCGCTCGGTGGCTTCCGGCCAGCCCAGTGTGCCAAAGGTCCACAGCGCGGAGCTGAACCAGGTGTCGAGGACATCTTCGTCCTGATTCAGCGGCAGGTCGGCAGCGAGATCGTATTTGCTGCGAGCCTCTTCCTCGGTGCGTGCTACATAGATATTGCCGTCGGCATCGTACCAGGCCGGCACGCGGTGCCCCCACCACAGTTGGCGGGAAATACACCAGTCCTGAATGTCGCGCATCCAGCTGAAATACATGTTCTCGTACTGTTTGGGCACAAACTGGATGCGGCCATCTTCGACGGCGGCAATGGCGGGCTCGGCGAGTTTTTGCGTGGCAACAAACCACTGGTCGGTCAGCAGCGGCTCAATGACCAGTCCGGAACGGTCTCCGCGAGGCACTTTCAGCGCGTGGTCATCGATCTTTTCCAGCAGTCCCGCACTGTCGAAGTCAGCCACGATGGCTTTGCGGGCAGCATAGCGATCGAGGCCGGCATAGGCTTCTGGCAGCTTGGCGTCGAGTTCGGTATCGGGGCTGCTGTCGCTGTTGAAGACCTCGGCTTCGGCGCGGATGGCGGCGTCTTTGTCCATGATGTTGATCATGGGCAGTTTGTGACGCTGGCCCAGCGCGTAGTCATTGAAATCGTGCGCGGGAGTAATTTTTACGCAGCCGGTGCCGAATTCGCGATCGACGTAGTCGTCGGCCACAATGGGGATGCGGCGACCGACCAGCGGCAGCTCGATAAACTTGCCAACCAGAGAGGCGTAGCGCTCATCGGCCGGATTCACGGCGACGGCGGTATCCCCCAGCATGGTTTCCGGACGGGTAGTGGCGACGACGAGGTAATGTTTACCTTCGGCAGTTTGCGCGCCATCGGCCAGCGGGTAACGGAAGTGCCAGAGGTGGCCGTTTTCGTCTTTATTTTCCACTTCCAGATCTGAAATGGCGGTGTGCAATTTCGGGTCCCAGTTGACCAGACGCTTACCGCGATAAATCAGTTTGTCGTCATACAGGCGAACGAAGACTTCCTGAACGGCTTTGTAGAAGCCCTCGTCCATGGTGAAGCGCTCGTGGTCCCAGTCCACGGAGGCGCCCAGACGGCGAAGCTGGCGGGTGATGGTGCCACCGGATTCTTCTTTCCATTCCCAGACCTTGTCCAGAAACGCCTCACGGCCGAGATCGTGGCGGGTCTGGCCCTTCGCAGCCAGTTTTCGCTCCACAACCATTTGGGTAGCGATGCCGGCGTGGTCGGTGCCTACTTGCCAGAGTGTGTTGCTGCCTTTCATCCGCTGGTAGCGGATCAGTGCGTCCATGATGGAATCTTGAAAGGCATGGCCCATGTGCAAGCTGCCCGTGACATTGGGCGGCGGAATCATAATGCTGTAGGACGGCCCTGTGCCGCCGGGAGCAAAATAGCCGTTTTGCTCCCAGGTTTGGTACCACTTAGTTTCGATATCGCTGGGCTGAAATGTCTTATCCATGGGTTTCCGTATTGGCACTGGCTGAATTGGCACTGGCTGAGCGCGACACCGCCAGGGCGGCAGCGTCGAGAAAAGGGGCTAAGTATACTGAGTTTTTGCTTGTCGGGGCAAAGCCTTAGGGGCGGCGGCTCTGTTGGTACCACTGCTCGAGAAGTTGCTGGTCGAGCTTCAGCAGACGTTGCCGGAGCTCGGCTTCGATTTGTGGCAGCAAATCATCGATCAACGCCTGAAGAAACACTTCGCGGCTGTGGTCATTCTCGTCCCAGTCGGCAGGCGATTCCTTGGTTTCAATTTCATCGTCCAGCGCCTCTCCGAAGCGCTCGGCGAGCCGGGGAGAGGGCTCGAGAATATCATCCAGAACCGGAATGTCGTCGTGATCAGATTGTTCCTTCAACAGGGTTTGCAGGGCTTCCAGTTCGCTGAGCAGCGGTACATTGGGGTTGTCTGGATCCGGCATGGTCGGCCCTCAGAAGGCAATCTGGTGATTGTGCAGCGGGTAGCCGCGCTGTTTGTAAAAACGATAGCGCTCCCGCGATGCGGTCAGTGCCTTGTCCTGTTGTACCACCACTTCTGCCATTCGCCGGAAACGGCTGAATGCCTCGGGCAGATGCGCGGAGGTATTAATCAGCACATCGCAGTGCTCGCCCATCTCCGCCGGGGTATTGTCGTTACCGGGATGGCAGAGGGTGATCGCGTCGGCGGTGTCGGTAGAGTGGGGCACAAAGGCGCTGGGGCGACTGTCCCAGAGCAGCTTGTCGAGCTGCTCGGTGGCGGCGCTGTTGTCGCTGTGGATCAGCACCCGGTGACCGCTGCGCCAGGCCTTTTCGGCCAGGCGACAGCAGAACAGCAGGGCCTCCTCCGGTGAGGGGCTGTTGAGAATATAGAAGTCGATCCTGGTCACAGTGCTCAGTTCGCCGCCTTGCTTTCCAGGTAATGGCACAGCAGGCCGACCGGGCGACCGGTGGCGCCTTTGGAGCCACTCATCCGCCAGGCGACACCGGCAATGTCGAGGTGCGCCCAGCGGTAGTCTTTGCAGAAGCGAGACAGGAAGCAGGCGGCCGTGACGCTGCCAGCTTCCGGGCCACCGATATTGGCCATGTCGGCAAAATTGCTGTCGAGCTGGGACTGATACTCATCCCACAATGGCATATGCCAGGCGCGGTCTCGGGCGGCTTCGCCACAGTCGCGCAGTTCCTGAGCGAAATCATCCTCATTGCTGTACAGGCCAATGGCCTTGCTACCCAGTGCGACGATGCAGGCGCCGGTCAGGGTGGCAATATCGATGACCGAAGCGGGTTTGAAACGACCGGCATAGGTGAGGGCGTCGCACAGCACCAGTCGCCCTTCTGCGTCGGTGTTCAGGATTTCAATTGTCTGGCCAGACATGCTGGTGACAATGTCGCCGGGCTTGGTGGCGCGGCCGCTGGGCATGTTCTCTGCAGCGGCGATAATGCCGACCACATTCAGGTTCAGCCCCATTTCGGCGACGGCGTTCATGGTGCCCATCACGCTGGCAGCGCCGCACATGTCGTATTTCATTTCATCCATTTTGGCACCGGGCTTAAGGCTGATGCCGCCGGTGTCGAAAGTGATGCCCTTGCCTACCAAAACATGGGGTTGATCGCCTTTTTTGCCGCCCTGGTACTCCACCACAATCAGGCGTGCGGGCTGGTCGCTGCCCGCCGATACCGACAGTAGTGATCCCATGCCCAGTTGCTGCATTTTCTTTTCATCGAGCACGCTGACTTTGACCGCTTCATATTTGCGGCCCAGCTTGCGGGCCTCCTTGGCGAGGAAGTCGGGGGTGCAGATATTGCCCGGCAGGTCGCCCAGGCGCTTGGCTACATTCACACCCAAGCCTTCGGCAAGGCCGCGATCGACCGCCTGACGGTTGGCTTCGGTATTACTGCCCTGCAGGGTGACCCGACGCAGGGTACTGGCCGGTTTGGGTTTGCTCAGTGTTTCTGTGTAGCGATACTGCGCAGCAACCAGCAGTTGCGCGCAGCGCTGCAGAAGCTGCGCCGGTTTTCGGCCTTCAACCTGCAGGTTATCGAACAACACGCAGGCGTCTTTACCCTGCTGCTTGTCGAGGGTATTGATCATGGTTGTCAACAGCTTGTCGAAATCGGCGTCGCTGATGCTGTCTTTACTGCCGCGACCGATGAGCAGCAGGCGTTTGGCGCGGAGCCCGTTGACGACTGGCAGCAGCAGTGTGCTGCCTACCTTGCCTTTGAAATCCCCCCTTTCAATCAGCGCCGACAGCGTGCCTTCGGTGGCCTGGTCTACGGCCTTGGCGACATCGCCAAAATGGGTGTTACAGACGACGACCAGACAGTCGCTGGCCAGGGTGCTGGGGTCTTTACAGGGCTTGAGGCTGATTTGCATGGATAATCTCGCTGACAACTATTCGCAGAGGACGCCATGATAAGTAATAATGCGCGCCAGTGCTGTGGACACTGACTGGACGACGCACTGATCAGTCGACCATGGCGGTGCTGTAACAGACGTATCTGTCATTTTATCAATGGCTAGTGTAAAGGGTATTATCTGCGCGTGAAACTATTTGCCAGACAGGAGAGCGGGGAGCTGTGATTCTATTTCGTTACCTCGCCGGTGAAGTGCTGAAGTCGGTGTTCGCCGTGACCCTGGTGTTGCTGGCGATCATCATGAGCGGTCGCTTTGTCAAATACCTGGCGCAGGTTGCCGCGGGTGACTTCTCTCCCGACGTGCTGTTTCTGATCATGCTGTACCGCCTTCCCGGTTTTCTGGAAGTGGTATTACCCCTTGGCTTGTTTATCAGCATCTTGCTTTCTTATGGTCGCCTCTATGTCGACAGCGAGATGACGGTGATGAGTGCCTGTGGCATGAGTCGCCGTCGTCTGCTTCTCTACACACAGATTCCCGCACTGTTTGTGGCCGCGATCGTGGCGTATCTCAGCATGGTAATTACGCCCGCCGGTATCCAAGCCTATGCTGACAAGCTGGCCGAGAGCCGGGCGGAGATCGGGGTGAAAGCAGCGGTAGAGGGACGGTTTCGCATCGATAAAAGCAGTGGTCGAGTGACCTATATAGAAAGAACGGATCGCAACGAGCAAACCATGTACAGCGTGTTTCTCGCGCAGGCAGAAGCGACGGACAGTCCGGAGCGCTCGCTGGTTTCTCTGGTCACCGCAGACAGTGGACGCTTCCGCATTGACGAGGAGACGGGTGAGCGCCACCTGGTACTGGATAAGGGCGTGCGCTACGTGGGCGAGCCCGGAATGGCCGACTATCAAGTAACCAGCTTTGACCGGCTGAGTCAGTTACTGCGTGATCCGGAGGTGAAAACCTATCGTCAGGAACTGGACGGTAAGTCCACCGCCGAGTTGTGGGGCAGCGATTCACTGGAGGATATTGCCGCTGTACAGTGGCGGATCTCGCTCAGTGTGCTGGTGCCCATTGCTGCCTTGCTGGCCGTGTCGATGAGCAAAACGGATCATCGTCGCGGTCGCTACGGCAAAATGTTTCCGGCGTTTATGCTGTATATGTTTTATCTGGTTGGTCTCAATGCCGTGCGCGATGCCATGGCGAAAGGGGAGTGGCCGGTGTTCCCCGGCATGTGGGTCATCCATGCCATCTTCCTGATACTGGGGCTGATTTTGCTCTATTCCGACAGCGTTCACCGGCATTGGTGGCTGTCGTGGCGGCGTGGGCGTAACTGATGGCGATGCGTAAGCTCAATCGCTATATCGGGCGAACTGTGGCTGCGGCGGTGTTTATGGTGCTGCTTGTCATTGTGGGTATTGATCTGCTGTCGGCGCTGATTGACGAACTCAAAGAGATTCGCGGGGATTACGACTTTGTCGGGGTTCTCAAATATGTGGGGCTGATCGCCCCGGATGCCATCTATAAATACCTGCCCTTCGCGGCCCTTGTCGGCTGCCTGGCGGGACTGGGGTCGCTGGCCAGTTCCAGCGAGCTGGTGGTCATGCGTGCGGCAGGGGTCTCGACTTACCGCCTGGTGATGGCAGTGGTCAAGCCGACACTGTTCATCACCCTGATGGGATTGCTGGTTGCTGAATACGTGGCGCCCGCCGCGATGCAGATCGCCGAAAGTCAGCGGGCAATCGCCCTGCAGAAATCCGAAAGCAGTCACTCTCGCCACGGCATGTGGCACCGAGAGGGCAATGACTTCATGCACTTCAACGCGGTACAACCGAACGGCGTGTTGTATGGCGTAAGCATTTACCGCTTTGATGATGATCGTAACCTGCTGCAAAGCACCTACGCGAACCGAGCCAATTACAGTGATGGGCGCTGGTCGCTGGAAGATGTGCGACAGGTGCAGTTTGCCGACGACAAGGCGACATCAAGCTCGGCTTCTCAGAAGGAGTGGGACTCGGGCTTGTCGCCGGAATTGCTGAATATTCTGGTGTTGGACCCCGATGACCTGTCGATCTCCGGGCTGTGGCGCTATGCCAGCTATTTGAAACAGCAGGGGCTGAATGCGGGAGACTATGAACTCGCGTTCTGGAATAAAATTTTGCAGCCCCTAACCATTATGGGCATGGTGTTTGTCGCGATCTCGTTTATCTTCGGTCCGTTGCGAGACGTGACGATGGGTTACCGTATTTTTGTCGGGGTGATGGTAGGGATTATCTTCCGTACCTTGCAGGATATCCTCGGGCCGTCCAGCCTCGTTTACGGCTTCGATCCCATCTATGCCAGCGTGGGACCGATCGCGATCTGCTTTGTTGCGGGGCTGCTGCTCATGTTGAGGCGCGGTTGAGCCGGGCCTACTTTTTCTGTTTGGGAAGCTGCAATACGCGGGTGTTGGAGGCGATGTCCTGCCAGCTACGCCCCTCGCGGTCCAGCCATATCCACCAGTAGCCCAAGCCGCCCATAAAAAACGCTGCGGCGGCCACGGGCAGGCGACGAAGCACCTGTGTCCAGCCAACACGCTGTCCGTCATTGGACTCCAGTTTCAATCGCCAGGCCTGCATGCCCAGTGTTTGTCCGCTTTTGCGCCAGAACCAACCGTAAAATGCCACCGTGATTGCCAGCAGGTAGATCGTATACGGCCAGCCTTGCAGGGGCGTATTGAGTTCGTGAACCACTGAATTGGTGCCGGGCGACGCGCCCAGCGCATCGCGACTGACAATCAGGGTGGGGATCAGTGAGGCAACAAACAGCACGGCAAACAGCAAAAAGCCATCGTAGATAGCCGCGGCAATACGGCGCCAGGCGCCTGCTGTCGGGTAGTTTTCAGTGGCGTCGGGTGAGGGTTTTTTCGTGCTGTTTTTCATGCTTCGGGCGATCCGTCGGAAAACGGCGCCTATTGTAGCAGAGGTCGCCGCCTTTAGAAGTTCAGCTCGAAGCCCAATGCGAGTGAGCTGCTGCGAAGGTGTACGCGGTAGTCGATATCTACTGACTGTCGTTGCTGTGCCAGTTGCACGCGGCCCTCTTCGTCTGGCAGATAGCTGAGCGACATGCGGCGGTGAATCATTCGGTAGAGCGCTTTTGCGCCGAGTTTCAGCAACTCTTTCTGGGCCGCGGAGCCCGTTTTTGCCTGGTGCTGATCCATCCAGATGCGGTTAAAGCGGGCTTCGTTGGCATTGTAAGCAACGAAGTTGCCGGAGACTTCATCCAATTCAACACAGTAGCGCAGAGTGGGGCGATAGCCGGGCTCATGGTCTGAGGGCAAGGTAAGCCAATGGCCGCCCTGCTGGGCATGGACGGCTGACGACATCGCTACGCTGAACAAGGCGAACAGCGCGCAGCGCGATATCGTTCTGCTTGTTGTATCTCTGTCCCGAGCTGTCATACCGTTGCCTCGCCTGAAATTATTCTTTTGCTGAGGATGCTTAACAGGCTAGCGATGAGCTGGATGATTGATAATCAGTAGATATACGATCGGGGATATGCCATATAGAGCATGGTGTTGGTCAGTCACTCGTCTACAATGCTTGGCGTTAAGTGAGGGCCATTGGGTTTTCGCGATAATAAAATAGGGGAAGGAAGCAGTCTGCAATGCGCATATTACTGATTGAAGATGATCTGAGCGTCGCGGAGTACATCGTCAAGGGACTCAAGGAGAGCGGCTATCAGGTTGAACATGTCGCCGATGGCAAATCCGGGCTGGTAAAGGCAACGACCGAAGAGTTCGATGCTCTTATCGTCGATCGCATGCTGCCCAATGTGGATGGCCTGACCATTATCAAAACACTGCGGGCATCGAACGATAGCACCCCGGCATTGATACTGAGTGCGTTGGGCGAGGTGGATGACCGCGTGAAGGGGCTGAAGGCCGGCGGGGATGACTACCTGGTGAAGCCCTTTGCCTTTGCCGAGTTGCTGGCCCGTATAGAAGTCATACTGCGGCGTCACGAGTCCAGCTCGGCGGTGACGCGGTTGAAAGTTGGCGATCTTGAGATGGACCTGCTGGCGCACAAGGTGACCCGCGGCGGTCAGGTTTTTAACCTGCAGCCCCGCGAGTACAAGCTGCTCGAATACCTGATGCGCCATGCCGGACAGGTCGTGACGCGCACCATGCTGCTTGAAAACGTGTGGGACTATCACTTTGATCCGCAGACCAATGTGATCGATGTGCATATCAGTCGCCTGCGTCAGAAAATCGACAAGGGCTTTGATCGTCAGCTTCTGAATACCGTTCGCGGTGCCGGGTATATGTTGGATGATTCTGAGTAGAATTTTCACCAGTTTCACGTTCCGCTTCCTGGTCAGCTACGTCGCCTGGCTCAGCGTGGCGGTGTTTATGGTACTGGCGCTGATTTACGCCGTTATTGCCTACGATTTTTTCAGTGAAGTACACCGTTCGGTAAAGGCCGAGCTGCAGGATTTGAGCGAGGCCTATGAAGACGGTGGTGTTGCCGCTGTGGATGCCTTCGTGGAAGAACACAGCGGACCGTCGCGGTTGATACGTTTTTTCTACTTTGTCGGCGATGACAGCTACAACAAGATCGCGGGCAATCTTCACGAGTGGCCGAGTACTAAGGAATATCGCAACGGCTGGCTGGGTTTTGACTTCGAATCCTTGGCCGGCAGTATTGTCGATCCGGTGGGCAACGAATTTATTGCCCGTTCCATGCAACTGCCCAGTGGCGAACATATTCTGGTTGCCCGGCACTATGCCGATGTCCTCAATAGCACCAAGCTCGTGGCCGGTGCGCTGACCCGCTCGATGGTCGCGACGATTGTTCTGGGCACTATCGGCGGTGCGATTACTGCCGCCTTGAGTATGCGTCGAATAGAGGGGATCAACACCTCACTGCGGCGCATCATGTCGGGTGATTTTTCCGAGCGGATTGAAGTCAGTCACAGCAGCGGCGACTTCCGGCGACTGTCGGAAAACGTTAACCAGATGCTGGACAGGATCGAAGTGTTGATGACCGGGGTGAGGCAGGTCTCGGATAACATCGCCCACGACTTGCGTACCCCGCTGACACGATTGCGAAACAAGCTCAGTGATCTTCATGACAACTGTGATGATTCGGCCACCCGTGAACAGGTGGAAGCGCTGATCGACGAGGCTGACGGCCTGTTGGGCACTTTCAGTGCTTTGTTGCGCATTGCTCAGGTGGAGTCTGGCAACCGACGCTCAGGATTCGCCGAGGTCGATCTCTGTACCGTGGTTTCAGACGTGATCGAATTGTATGAGCCGCTTGCCAGTGACAAGGAACAGCACTTCAAAACGGCGCTGGCTCGTGTGGGTAAGGTCATCGGCGATCGGAACCTGCTGTTTCAGGCGGTGGCGAATCTGGTGGATAACGCGATCAAATACACCCCGGAAGGGGGAGAGGTCATGGTTGGCGTCTCCATCGAGCCGGACGCTTACCGTATCTACGTGGCCGACACGGGAATGGGGGTTCCAGAGGCGGATCGTGAAAAAGTATTCCAGCGCTTTTTTAGGGTGGAAAGCAGCCGCGGTTGCCACCCCGGCAATGGCTTGGGATTGAGTCTGGTACAGGCGGTTGTTCGCCTTCACGATGGCAGTATTTCTCTCGAAGATAATCACCCCGGCTTGCGCGTGGTGATTCGTTTGCCTCGGGATGCTGCGCAGGCCAAGGCCTGATCAGGATGCGGGACGCTCAGCCAGGCTGAGGTGACCGCAGAGCTCGTCCAAGTCCAGCTTAGGCACGGCGCGAGACTGGCTCAATGGCGTGCCGTCGTCTTGCGGGGCGATCTGCAGGTGGCTGGTGTCGGGGCTGTGAGCCGCCGGCTTGGACGGCGGCTGGAGGGGGGCGCCCAGTGCATCCAGTCGCAGGCCGCTGATATCGACGTTCACGGGATCAATTCTCCGTCGTTCCTGCTCCCTCAATACCGGGCTGCCGACGGGGCTCAGGCTGAGCGCCTGTTCGCTAGCCTCGGCGTGTTGCTCAATCGCCTGTTGTTGCGGGCTTGTGGTGGAGGACGGTCGGGATTCAGTGAGAATGCCGAGCTTGTCGAAGCCGCGCTGTAAGCGCTGCAGCTGCTCAGCATCGAGGTTTTTGCGGATGCGACTGGTTCTCCCCTGCAGCAGTTTTGCCATCTGCTCGGGGGGACGTTTAAACAGGGCGGCCAGTTGTTGAACCGCGCGCTCGCGGTCGGCGCCCACCGCCAACTGCCCGGTCAAAAATAAATCGTAGTGTTCATCTGCCATGTTTTTTGCCACATGCATCCCCGCGCCTGCCGAGTTCTTTTCTACTCGCTGAGGCTTCTTTACGCAACTTAGCAGACTGAGCGCAGGAGTGTTAAGATTCCGGCTCGAATGTGTGATGTGATCGGAGACCACGGCGACATATATGGACCTCGAAGCTGTTCCAAGCCGCTTTGCCCGCTCGCTGATGAACCTGGCAATCGAACGTGGTTACGATCAGGATAAACTCCTTCGTGCCGCGCAAATCCCCTTTAACCCCGCCGACAGTCGCAGTCAGGGCTATCAGGCTCATGTGACGGCGATGCAGTATACCCGTCTGTATCAGCAGGTGATGAGCCTGATACAGGATGAGGCATTTGGTCTGATGCTGGGGCATGAGGTCACCCCCGGCGCTTTCCGAATGATGTGTTACTGCCTGCTGGGTTGCGAAAACCTGGGCAAGGCGATCAGTCGCGCCTGTGAATTTTTCCGCACATTCTATGACGCCGACACCCATATTCATCTGGATACGCGTGTCGATAGCGCCATTGTGGGATATGGCAGCATTAAAAAAGGCTTCGCGGGCGATCATGTGGATGCCTCTGATCTCTACGGCCTGTCGATCTGGCACCGCTTTTTCTGCTGGCTGGTGGGCAGCAATATCGAATTGAAAGAGGTGCGATTCGCCGGTCAGGCTCCGAAAGAACGTCGCCGAGTGGCCCGTTACCAGCAGATGTTTGAATGCCCCGTCTACTACGGTCAACTGCGTGACGAGTTTGTCTTTGACACGCGCTACCTCAATTTTCCGCTTGTCCAGAATGAGCGCACGCTGAAAGATTTCCTCAAGAATGCGCCTTATCCGCTGATGGTGCTCAACAACGGACGCGATGACAGCAGTCTTGTGGCGCGGGTGCGGGCCATGATCGGCCAGGATTTCAGTCAGGGTTTCCCGAGTTTCGAGCGCATTACCGAGGCGCTGAATATGTCGGCGCCCACGCTGCGTCGACGGCTGAAAAAGGAGGGGACGACCTTCCAGCAACTCAAGGACGAATGCCGCCGCGATGCGGCAATGGCGTACCTCAGCAGCTCCGAGCTGTCGATCAATGCAGTCGCCGCTCTGATGGGCTTTACCGACCCTTCCGCGTTTCACCGCTGCTTCAAAAAGTGGACGGGGATGACGCCCGGTGAATTCCGCCTGCGTGAGCGCGAGACCGATTAATCGCGCCTCTTGCTAAGTCGTTGACACACAAAACGAAATAACAGATATGTCAGTGGGTTGACCGGATATGTTATTGCCGGAACAACTGCTCAGGCGCCATGCTTTGCCAATTTGAAGCAACCCCATTAATTGGCAGGACACAGCATGGCAGACGCGTTTATTTACGATGCGATTCGCACCCCCCGTGGAAAGGGTAAACAGGGTGGTTCGCTCTATGAAGTTAAACCCATCGATCTGGTGACCAATCTTCTCGAGGCGATGAAAGAGCGCTTGGACCTGGACACTACCCAGGTAGAAGATCTGATTCTGGCTTGCGGCGAGCCGGTCAAAGAGCAGGGTCAGAACATCGCCAAAGCTGCACTGGTCTACTCAAGTTGGGATGACATCACTACCGGCGCACAGCTTCATCGTTTCTGTGCCGGTGGTCTGGACGCCGTAAATATGGCCGCCGCCAAAGTGGCCGCGGGTTTTGAAGACATGGTCGCCGCAGGGGGTGTGGAGTCCATGTCCCGTCTGGGAATTGGCGCCAGTGGTGGCGCGACCGGCGACCCTTGGGTGGCGATGAAGTCCTACTTCATTTCTCAGGGTTTGGGCGCTGATATTATTGCTACGCAAGATGGTATCACTCGCGAAGAAGTGGACGCTTATGCGCTGCGCTCTCAGCAACGCGCCGCACATGCCCGCGACAACGGCTATTTCAAATCACTGGTGCCGGTTCGCGACATGAATGGCGTGGCCATTCTGGATCACGATGAATTTATCCGTGCGGATACCAGCGCCGAGGGGCTGGCAAAACTGAAGCCCGCCTTCCAGATGTTTAACGATTTCGGCCACGGCGGCGTTGCCAAGTTGAGATATCCGGATCTGGAAAATATCAACTGCGTGCACACTCCCGGTAACTCCTCCGGCATCGTCGATGGTGCTGGGCTGGTACTGATCGGCAATGAGTCCGCTGGCAAGGCTCAGGGCCTCAAACCCCGCGCCCGTATTGTGAGCTGTGCGCTGGTCGGCAGCGAGCCGACGATCATGCTCGATGGTCCGGTACCCGCCACCCAGAAAGCCCTGAAAAAGGCCGGCATGACGCTGGACGATATTGATCTGTTCGAACTCAACGAAGCCTTTGCCTCGGTAGTGCTGCGCTATCAGCGCCGCCTATCAATTCCCGATGACAAGCTGAACGTCAACGGCGGCGCCATCGCCATGGGGCATCCCATCGGCGCCACAGGCGCGATGATTCTCGGCACGGTTTTGGATGAGCTGGAGCGTCGCGATCTGCAGCGCGGGCTGGTCACCCTGTGTGCCGGCGGCGGCATCGGTATCGCCACCATCATCGAGCGCGTGTAAGCAAGCACTGAACTGAACAAGGGCTGGCGGCGCGGCTGTCAGCCACAAAGAGAGTACAGAACAATGGGATATATTCGTTTAGAAAAAGACGCTGATGGCATCGTCGAGCTGATTTTTGACCAGCCCGGCAAAACCGTAAATACCATGGGTCAGGAATACGATGAGGCCATGCGCGCGGCCGTTGCCGAGCTTCAGGGCATGGTTGCTGACGGCGGCGTTACCGGTATCTACCTGCGCAGTGGCAAGCCAAACCAGTTTTTTGCCGGTGGCGATATTAAAGAAATGCTGGAAATGGATCTGAACCCTCCGGCAGAAGAAAAAGCCCGCATGTACGAAGGCGTGATGGCGACCAAAGCGCCGCTGCGTATTCTGGAGACACTGGGCGTGCCGGTTGCGGTCGGAATGAACGGCCCGGCGCTGGGCGGCGGTTTTGAAATTGCTCTGGCCTGCCACTACCGCGTGGCGGTGAAAGGCATTCAAATGGGCCTGCCGGAGGCCATGATCGGCCTGATGCCCGGCGCGGGCGGTGTAGTGCGCATGACCTATCTGTTGGGAATGCAGGAAGCCATCGGCTTGATCAGCCAAGGGCGTCGTCTGAAAGCGGATCAGGCCTTGAAGAAAGGGCTGCTGAACGCGCTGGCAGAGGATGAGGCTGATATGCATGCCCAGGCCAAGGCCTGGATTAAGGAAAATACCAACAAAGAAGGCGGTGTGAAGCAGCCTTGGGACAGCGAGGGTTATCAAATGCCCGGCGGTGGTCCAGAGGATGCCGCCAACCAAGGCTTGACCTTCTTTGGCCCGGCCAATGTCATGGTCCAGACCAAGAACCTGATGCCTGCGCAGAACGCGATTTTTGCCTGTGTGGTCGATGCGGCGCGTGTCGACTTCGACACCGCACAAAAAATCGAAGGCCGCTATTTCCTCAGCCTGCTGCTGGATCAGGTCGCGCGCAATATGATGACCACCTTCTTCGTGCAGATGGAAGCGCTCAACCGTGGCGCCAGCCGCCCCCAGGGCCCGGAGAAATTCCAGTGCCGCAAGTTGGGTATTCTTGGCGCAGGCCAGATGGGCGCAGGCATTGCCACCACGGCTGCTCAGAAGGGTATCGAAGTGGTGTTGAAAGACATCAGCCAGGAAAACGCCGATCGTGGGAAAGCCTATGCCGAAGCCTTTTACGATAAGGGCATCAGCAAGGGAAAAATGAGTGAGGAGCAGAAGGCGGAATACCTCGGTCGTATCAAAGCCACTGCCGACTACGCCGATCTGGCGGGCTGTGAACTGGTGATTGAAGCGGTTTTCGAGGATCGCAAGATCAAGGCGGCGGTGACTCAGGAAGCGGAAGCGGTGTTGGATGACTCAGCCGTGTTTGCATCGAATACGTCGGCACTGCCGATTACCGAACTGGCTGTGGCCAGCAGTCGCGCGGATAACTTTATCGGCATGCACTTCTTCTCGCCTGCCGAGAAAATGCCGCTGGTGGAAATTATCCGCGGTGAAAAAACCAGCGATGAGTCGCTGGCTAAAGCCTTTGATCTGGCCCAACAGCTGGGTAAAACCCCGATTGTGGTTAATGATGCGCCCGGCTTCTTCACTACTCGTGTGATTGCGCAAACGGTGACTCAGGGTGCGGCGATGCTGGAAGAAGGCATTAACCCCGTACTGATCGAGTCGGCAGCCCGCGATAACGGTTCTCCGGTTGGTCCCTTGGCGGCTATTGATGAGATCAGTCAGGAAACGGCTTATAAAAACGGTCAACAGGCCAAAGCCGATGCGGAAGCGCAAGGCAAGCCGGTCGCGGCCAATGCGGCGTCTCGGGTACTGGATCGCATGGTGAATGAATTCGGGCGTCGCGGTAAGATCCACGGTGGTGGTTACTACGAGTACCCGCAGGGTGGTCAGAAGCACATTTGGCCCGGCCTGAAAGAAGCCTTTGCGCCGAATGGCTATACCGAAATTCCGTATCAGGATATCAAGGACCGTCTGGTATTCAGCCAGTGTCTGGAAGCGGTTCGCGCAATGGAAGAGGGCGTTATTGAAATCGTCGGCGATGGCAATATTGGCTCGATCATGGGCATTGGCTTCCCGGCACAGACCGGCGGTGCTTTCCAGGCGATCAACGCCTACGGCCTGAAAGCCTTTGTTGAGCGTGCCCGTGAACTGGAAGCGCGCTACGGTGAGGTCTTTGCGGTACCGGCATTGCTGGCACAGCGTGCCGAGCAGGGACAGACCTTCGTCTGAGCGACAGCGTTTTAGCGATCAAGGGTCGGCATTGCCGGCCCTTTTTTATGGCTATTTTTTCTCGTTCATATCAGATGGCTGGGCCCGCTCAAGTACTTGAGCCGTCGTCTGACTGAAGTCCAGAAACATTTCCTTGTGGATATCGCTGCGCGACGCGCCGTGCATAAAGCAACGTCGTTCAAACTGCTGAACAAAACGCGCACTGCCGCTGAGATAGACATGGTCGCCGCGCAGTGGTGCCAGTGCTCGCAGGGTGGATTCAAGACTATCGTTGTCGTCCCACAGCGCCGTTTCAACATGAATGCCTTTATTAATGAGTCTGGATAGCTCCGGCGACTCATACAGGCCGGTTATGCCGCGAGCGCAGCGCAGCAGCACGATATTGTCGTACTGATCGTCCTCGGTCGCTGCGCCGGCGATGGCCAGCAGCGGTGCGAGGCCCGTGCCGCTGCCGATCAACAACAGGCGTCGCGGTGTGCTGTCCTCGAGCAGCCGGAAGTCGCCGAATGGCCCCTGAAGCTGCAGCGTATCACCTGCAGTCAATCGGCAAAGGGCGTCACTGAGTCTGCCCTCAGGGTGGCGCTGGATATGAAAAACCAATGGGCCTTGGCTGGCGGGCAGTGCTGCCGAGTAGCAGCGCGTGTCGATGCCATTCAACGACAGGCTGAAATATTGTCCCGGTTGCCAGCGCAGGCTGCTGTCAAACTCAAGCCGCCAGACGGTGTCGCTGAGTTGCTCTGAGCGAGCAAGTGTTGCTGTGTGCCAGGGCTTTTGAGCGGGCAGGCTGACCTCCAGCGAGTGGTCTGCCGGTAACTGACAGGCGAGAAACTCACCGTTGCGACATTGCGCTTCACTCAGTCCTTGTTGGGCTTCGACAAGCCTCTCTGTTGGGACCCGGTGACTTTGCAGGCAACAGCTCTGGCATACCCCGGCCAGGCAGCCATGCGGAATGGCTTGTTGGTGGCGAAGCAGGCAGCCGAGCACGGTTTCGCCCGGCTCGCAGCTATAGGTCTGGCCTTTGAAGGTGAGGATAGGCATGGACTCGTTCATCGCAGGGTTGAGCTTGTTATGGTACTGAGCAAGCGGCCAAACCGCTACGTCGGTATACTGGGGCATGACTGTGGAGGAGAGCGCTGTGTCGGAATTTTCTGAGCAGGCCATTATTGAGGCGTGGCAAGAGAACGCTGAACCCTGGTGTGCGGCCTTGGCGAGCGGGGCGATCAAAAGCCGCGAAGCGATCACCAATCAGGCCATTGTTGATGCGATTTGCCGACTGCGGCCCCGCCGCGTGTTGGATATTGGTTGTGGTGAGGGCTGGTTATTGCAAGCACTGGCAGAGCAGGGCATTGCTGCCGAGGGCGTGGACGTGGTGCCGGAGCTGATCGACGCAGCCCGGCGTCGCGGCGCGCAATGTGAGTGTTTGAGCTACGAGGCATTGGCTCGTCGCCCCGCATCGCCAGATTACGATGTTATCGTCTGTAACTTCTCGTTATTAGGCGAGTCGCTGCAATCGCTGCTCGCGGCGCTGGTGGGACGGCTCGCCCCCGGCGGGCGCGTTCTGGTGCAAACCTTACATCCGGTATTCAGTCGCCCCGAGCGCTATCAGTCTGCCTGGCAGGCGGGAAGTTGGCAGGGACTGGAACCCGCACTGCAAAAGCAGTTCAAATCAGCGGCACCGTGGTTCTTTCGCCCACTGTCTGCCTGGATCGAGCTATTCTGTGAATCCGGTCTGTTGATTGAACGTTGTGTTGAGCCGTCCAGTCAGCCGGGCGATCCAGCGGTATCCATCATTTTTCAATTGCTAGCAACCCCCTGAGAAAGAGGAGTCTGATCATGTCCAGCGCCCATAACAGCCCCGCCCGTGTTGATGACACGCACAGTCTGGCGGTTGCCTACGTGCTGTGGTTGTTCGGCTTTATGGGGGCGCACCGCTTTTATCTGGGGCGCCCCATCAGTGGGACCCTGTATTTCTTTACCCTTGGGCTGTTCCTCATCGGTTGGATTGTCGACCTGTTCCTGATGCCGATGATGGAGCGCGCTGCGGACTTTCGCTATCGCTCAGGAGCGACCAGTTACACGGTCGCCTGGGTACTGCTGACGTTTTTAGGGGTATTCGGCCTGCACCGTTTTTATATGGGCAAGTGGGTTACGGGGGTGATTTATCTGTTTACGGGCGGCTTTTTCCTGCTCGGCGTGATCTACGATTACTGGACATTGAACCGCCAAATCAGCGAAAGAAATGCGATGTTATTCAGTTAGCATGCGAGTACCGGTTCAGTACTCGCTCCAGGTTTTCTCATCCAGCGATAAATAGGTTTGGCCTTTCACCTGTATGACGGTGCTGCCTTCATTCTGGGATACCCGCTCGGTTTCCGGCATGCCGGACAGCCAATCGCCGGGGGCGAAACTGGCTCGTGAGAATAACTGCTCATCAAAAACTCGGGCGAGGATGCTGGCCAAGGCCAGGAAACTGACAGGCTTATCGGTATACACCGTGTCGCCCTCGCGTCGGGTATCCGGTCCGATTAACTTCACCGCAGTGGGAACGCGAGTCAGGGCAGGGCTGGGGATTTCCCGCATACCTGAAATTTGCATGGCGTCACCGCGCAGGGCGGCGCCGTGCTCAGGAATCATCACGACAACAACGTTGCGGCCACTCTTTTCCAACTGATCGATAAAGGCGCCGATATCCTCAAACAGAATATTCAGGCGCCGACGGTAGCTGGCTTCATCGCGCAGTGAACTGTCGCTCAGCAGTCGGTTGCCGTCGTGCAAACTGATGGTGTTGTACAGCGCCATGGTCCGCTCGCTGCCACTAAGCTGTCGCTGTTGCCACCACTGGGTCAGTACATCTCTGTCCCTATATATCGGATCGCCATTGAAGGCCTTTTGACTTTGTGATGCGCCGACGAGTGGGCGAAGTTCAGACTGAATATGGCCGTATCGGCGGGTGCGCTCGAGAAAGCTGTCAAACCGCCCGTCGTGGTTCATCAGCAGCGCATGCTCGTAGCCGCGTTCCGACAACTGGGAAAACAACTGACATTCGGCAGGGCTTTCCTGATAGAGGTCACTATGGGGAAGCTGGCCACAGCTGGCGTGGCTGAGTCTCAAAACGGCCGGGCCGCTGTAGGAGGTGGCAGAGTTAAATTGTTCGAACACCATATCGAAGCGCTGCAGAAGCGGGTGGCGTTGTTGATTCACCGCTTCCAGATCGTCCCAACCCAGTGAACAAACACTGAGAAAAATGATATCGAAGGCCGCTTGCTCGGGATCCACTGCAGGAATGGCAACGCGACGTTGCTGTTCCTTGCTGAAGAAATTTTCCAGGTAGGCGTTGAGTGAGGCATCGCCACTCAGCGAGGTCGATTCGGGGATGGCGGACCTCGGCATCTGCGAGGTCGCTGCAACGGGGCGCGGAATATCGACCTCGGTGGGCGTGATATTGGCGATCGTAATCCCGAGCAGGGTGAGCAATACGAAGGAGCTTATCCGCAGGAAGCGACTCACAAAGAGGTAGATCGCCAGCCCTACCGCTAATGGCAACAGGGTGTCCTGGGGAATCAGTCGCAGGGCCAGTTCGAACAGATAGCTAGCATCGAATGTCAGCAGTTGATCCAGTTGCGCGAACAGGCGAGAGATGGGGGGCAAATTGCTTTCAAGTTGCAGGAGATAAACAGCGGCAACAATGCCAATGCTGTGCTTTGCGATCCTGAGTAGTGGCGCAGACATCGGCAGGACAAGAAATAACGCCAGTGCCAGATTCTCCAGCGGCAGGAAATCCAGTCTGCCGGTAAAGTGGAAGCCGAGTTTGGCAAGAAAATAGAGATTCCAGGCAGCAAGTTCCGGCAACTTAACGTTACTGATGTCGGTGGCTTGGGTGCGTTCCATCATTTTGACTGGGACTCCTGCGCCGGTAACGCGCCACGACGGGGTTTGTAGGGCTTCAGAGATCGTGGCTTGAGGCGGCTTAGCAGCCAGTGTTGTCCGCGGCTTAACAGCTCTCGAAAAAAGTAGCCGGCCAAGGCGCCTGCCAGCAAGCCGCCGCCAAGCGTAATCAGGAAGTCTTCCAAATTCATGCCGAGTGCTCCGGTCCGCGGTTCAGCGTGATTCGCTGCGCAAAATGGATGTTGCTTCGCGGCATACTTTGTTGTGGGCTGGCGGCGGCCATTCTGTGGTTCAGCGTTTCCATGTAGTGGCTGTCGATCTCCGGCTTTGTGGTCTCCAAGCGAATAAGCAATTCATCCACCGTGGCGGCATCGTAATGGAGTTGCCGTCGGGCAAAGATGTCGTTGACCGGTAAGTCCATGCTGTTACGCAATGCGATATCCACGTCATCGGGGTTGCAGGCGTAGAAAAACAGCAGAATACGGCCGTTGGCAACGGTGAGGAGGTCGCCGCCCCGTCTCAGGCGACACAGGCCCAGAGCTTGCTGAAGCCCGAGATCGGGAAGCGGTTCCAATTCGACAATCAGGTGTTGCAGCTCGCTGAAGTGGCTGCTGTCAAAGGCGCGCCGTGCAATACGTGAGAAGGTGCTGGGCTCGGCATAGCCCTGGTGCCGAGCATCCGGCCGGCTCTCCATAAGCTGGGCCATGCTGGGGGGGAGTGGCCGACGAAAAACCTGTCCCTGTACGGCGCTGATCATGCTGCGCAGATTGTGCCCCCGCAAGGTGTGGGGAATCAGCAGATTGCAGCCCGCGCGCAGCAGGTAACCTTCGTCAGCGGAGCGAAGACAGCGCCGGGTCTCTCTGATGACGATTTTCAGCTGCTCCCCCCGGGCGCAACGCAGTTGGTAGACGATCGCAGCTAGAGCATCGATCTCCCCGGCACTGCGCAGACCGAATACCACCGTTGCCGCGACCGCCTCGTTGAGATGCGCGGCCAGTTCGCTGTTGCTGCCATATTCCGCAAGCGTTTCCACCTGGCTGTGCAGTTCTTCGCCTAGGCCTTTGAGAGTGTAGATCACGTCCACATCGCTGGGCATGGTCTCGAGGTGCTGGCGGGGAGTGTGCAGTCGACTGAGTTGTCTGGCTTGAAAGTGCTTGTCCAGTTCCAGAAGTAATTCCTGGTGGGTGAATAGTGCGTCGGGGAGTTGCCAGTGCTCTACCAACAGTGAGTATCGGTAGTCGCTCACAGGGGTTTGACTGGCCAGTCCGGACAGCACGCGGCTGTGCAGGCGCAACATGGGGCGCAGAGTATGGCAGGAGCCATGTATCAGCAGCAGCAGGCGCAATTGTCGCTGGTCACAAAAGCGGCGCCATGCCGCGAGCATCTCCCCCAGCCGGGCAGGGCCACTGTGTCCAAGACTGGTTTCATTGATCACCAGGCACAGTCCTGACGCTTTTGGCAGTTTCAGGCGCCGACAGTCGCGCAACAGGCTGCGTAGCTGCAGTGCCGGTTCAAAGGCGGAGCGATCGCCAAAAAAACTGCCAAGTCGTCGGCTGTTGCACAGGGTATCGAGTCGCTCGGACTCCCCCTCGGAGAGGTCGCCAAACACCTCGGCCTGCGTTTCCTGAAAGACCAGGCAGTGATGGCTGTCTTTAACCAGATTCAGCGTGCCGATAAAATCTTTACGCTCGTTTGCCAGCACGCAATAGAGGCCAGGCTGCAACAGGGTGCGTTGTAAGATTTCCTGCGGCGGGGCTGTTGGCATCAGCGCATTGGCTCCGTAACGATATGGCTGGAGAGAAACGGTTTCGCGTAAACTGGTATGGACTATAGCCCATGCGTTATATCAATGACTAGCATCACACTTTTATGGCATTGTAGTAGCAATACCCGCTAAGCCCCTTGTCCTCAGTGAATATTCCTCGTTTCAATGTGCAGTATGTCGGGGAAAAGGGTGCGGTTTCAGGAGAAATGGACGCATGACTTCGCAAACGCCGTCACCACCCAATCAGCAGGACGCTATTGCCGAAAGCGCGAACGCAAAGCCGGCGATCAGTCGCGATATTCAGCGCGTGGTTCGCGCGCTGGATGCCGGTGATGACTTCGCCTATTTTGAGAGTCGCCGCATTTCCGAACGGGATGACGTTCTGGCCCGCTGGCCGCTGCTGGCGGACATCGATGGCGCTGCCAATTCCTCTGAAGCGGGTTAAGTGATTGTGCAGGACTTCCACATGTTATCTGATCGCTTGGGGGCCGTGCCTTGTATACCCTGCTGATTACCGGAGTCTGTGGCGGAGCGGGGGTAACGTCCGTGACCGCGAATCTGGCCGCGGCGATGCAGCTGCAGGGTATGCGCTGCCTGGTACTGGATCTCAATCCGGCAAATGTACTCCGCTACAGCTTTGCGATTCGTCATGATGAAAGGGCTGGCTGGGTGCGCGCCAGCGTTGACGGTAAGCCCTGGCAAGAGGCGGCCTATGCCGCGCACCACGGCGTGACAGTTCTGCCCTTTGGCGAGTTGTCGGCGGCGGAAGTGCGTGAATACCACTTAGATGCCAGCGCTATTGTTGAACGACTCGAGGTGATGCTCGCGGCGCTGCGTGATATGGCCTACGACTGCGTATTGATTGATGGTCCGGCTGCGTTTCAGTTTGCAGAGGTGGCCCAAGTCAGCAACCGCCTGTGGGTGACAACGCCATCTGCTGGCGCCTACGCCATGTTGAAGCGCTATGGAGAGTCGTGGTTGGGCGACAGCCTGGACAGCAAAAGCCATCTGCTGATCAATCGTCTGTCTCCCCATATTCCTCTGGAGCAGGATATTGCCGGGCTGCTTAAACAGGATTTTGCGGCTGCATTGACGCCCAACGGCATACACGAAGACCTCGCCGTAGCCGAAGCGCAGGCGCTGTTCGCCACTGTATTGGAAACCGCCGTAGACAGTCAGGCGACGAAGGATTTTCAGGCATTGGCGCGATTTTATCTGACGGTGGCGCGAGGGCGCACAGCGTGAGTTTGAGAGGCTTGTTGCGAGAGCGGTACGAGGCCTACTGCGCGGGACGTCGACCCAGCGCGGCGGGCAAGCTCCTGCTGTGGAGCTGGTTATGGCTGTCGGCGCTGTTTTTGCAAAATCGCATCGGCGGACTGCCGAGCTGGCAGTTGCCGCGTTACCTTTTTCCGCAAGTGGATTTGTTACAGCCGCGCTGGAGTGACCCTCTCCGCGCATTGGTTCAGGTGGGGTGGTTGCTGTTTGTTCGTCGGCAGGCGGTGCCCGGTTACATCGATCTATGGGGAGCTATTTCCCGGCTGAGGCGCTGGCTGCGTTTACACATGAGGCGGCTGTCCTTGCGTGCGATTGCGGCCTATCGCGCGCAATTCAGTGAGGAGCTGGCGCGCAGGGGGCTGGATGTTCCGCCGTGGCAAAAGCCCGGCAGTGGCCGGTCCAAGGGACTAAAGGCGCTGCTGATTGTCTGTCTTGCGCTGCTCTGTATTACCGTGCCTCTGGAACTGGCCGGACAATTTGCACTGGGCGCGTCGCTGTTTGTCGTTTTGTTGATCTGTAATCGCCTGCCGGGACGCTTTCCCCGCATGCTGATGATTGTGCTGTCGCTGCTGGCGTCCTGCCGCTACATCTGGTGGCGTTGCACTAATACGCTTAATTTCGATGACCCCTTGGGTTTGGCGCTGGGTATTCTACTGCTGTTGGCTGAACTGTATGCCTGGGTGGTACTGGTGCTGGGGTATTTTCAGAATATCTGGCCGCTTAACCGTCCGCTGGCCGCCTTGCCTGAGGACCGCCAAAAGTGGCCCACGGTTGATATTCTGGTGCCGACCTACAACGAAGAGTTGGATGTTGTTCGGGCAACCATTTACGCCTGTCTGGGGTTGGATTGGCCGGCGGAAAAATTGAATATTTACATTCTGGACGACGGTCGCCGCGAGAGTTTTCGGGCGTTCGCCAGTGACGTCGGGGTGAAATATATAACCCGTACTGACAACCGTCATGCCAAGGCGGGGAATATCAATCACGCTCTCAAGCAGATAGACGGCGAGTTTGTGGCTATTTTTGATTGCGACCACATTCCCACTCGAGCGTTTCTGCAGGTGGCAATGGGCGGCTTTCTGCAGGATTCAAAGCTGGCGCTGGTGCAGACGCCGCACCACTTTTTTTCGCCCGATCCCTTCGAGCGCAACCTGAGCAATTTCCGCAAGGTCCCCAATGAGGGCGGACTGTTTTACGGTCTGATTCAGAACGGGAACGACCTTTGGAATGGCACCTTTTTCTGTGGCTCCTGCGCGATTATCCGCCGCGCACCCTTGGATGAAATCGGCGGTATCGCTGTCGAGACGGTGACCGAAGATGCCCATACCTCGCTGCGCTTGCATCGGCGCGGCTACCGTTCCTCGTATGTGCGCGCGCCGGTCGCAGCGGGGCTGGCCACCGAAACCTTGTCGGCCCATATCGGCCAGCGCATTCGCTGGGCGCGCGGTATGAGCCAGATTCTGCGTATCGACAATCCGCTGAAGGGCAAGGGCCTGCAGTGGCCGCAGCGGCTCTGCTATTTCAATGCCATGCTGCACTTCCTGTCGGGAATTCCGCGCCTGATTTTTCTGGTGGCACCGCTGGCATTTCTGTTGCTGCATACCTACATCATCTATGCACCCGCGGCCATGTTGTTCCTGTATGTGCTGCCACACATGGTGTATGCCTCGGTGGTAAACGCGCGCATTCAAGGGCGATACCGGCACTCGTTCTGGGGTGAGGTCTACGAAACGGTATTGTCCTGGTATATCGCCCGGCCAACCGCCGTGGCCCTGTTTGCGCCGAATAAAGGCAGTTTTAACGTCACTGCCAAAGGCGGGCTGATTTATGAAAAGTATTTTGACTGGGTGATGTCCCGGCCTTACATACTGCTGGTTGTCGCCAATGTGATCGGATTGGCGGTGGGCATCGGCTGGCTGCTCCGTGGTGCCGGTGAGGAAACCGGCGCGGTGCTGCTCAATCTATCTTGGACTTTTTACAATTTGCTGATTCTTGGCGGCGCTGTCGCGGTTGCTGCTGAGGCCAAGCAGCAGCGCCGTGATCATCGCGTGGAGTTGTCCCTGCCAATCAGCCTGCGTCTGGAAGATGGCCATGTGCTGCAGGCGCGGTTACGGGATTTCTCTCTCAGCGGATTGCGGGTGCAACTTTCTCCCCGCGCCTGCGAGGGCATTGGCCACCACGCCACCGTAGTTCTGGATCGCGCAGGGCGCGAATACAGTTTTCCCGTTTCGGTGGTTTACAAAGGACGAGAGACCTTGGGTCTGCAACTGCGAGACCGTTCGCCCGCCAGCATGATTAATTACGTGCAGTGCACCTTTGCTCGCGCCGATAACTGGGTGCGCTGGAAGCGCGGCATGCGTACTGACCGGCCGCTAGAGAGCATGCGCGCCGTGATGGACGTGAGCCTGATGGGCTATCGCCGCCTGCTGCGCGCAGCCCCTCAGCCGATTCCCCGCATGTTAGATGCATTACTCTCAATGATTCACTGGGTGGTCAGTCTGCGCCCCCAGCCTGTTTCGATAAGGACAGATGGATGACGACGAAACGCCAAAGCGCTTATTTGCGGCCATTACAAACGCTGGCAGCCCTGCTGGTGCTGAGCGGTTTTTCCCCGGCTCAGGCACAGGGCGTGGATGTTGAGCAGCCTCCTCTGGAGGAAAGTCGCTACAGCCTTCAGGACCTGGGCTATGGACGCAGTGCCAAATTGCGGGGCAGCGAAAGCAGCGTCTCGCTGAATTTCGGGTCGCGCATTGACGAGTTAGTTGAGGCCGCTGAGTTGCATCTGAACTACTCTGCGTCACCGGCGTTGATGGCCAAACTGTCACACCTGAAGGTTTACCTGAATGGCGAATTGATGGGGGTGACGGCTATCGACGACGAGTCGCGCCTGCAACGCAGCACAGTGATTCCCCTGCAACCGCGTTATCTGTCTGACTTTAACCAACTGCGCGTAGAGCTGATCGGTCATCTGGACAAGGACTGCTGGAGCCCGGACGACGTCAGTATCTGGAGTGAGCTGGGTGCGTCCACAGAGCTGCGGCTGTTCAGCCGGGCACTGCCGCTGGCGAATGATTTGGCATTGCTGCCCGCGCCGTTTTTCGATGGCAACGACTATCGTCCGTTGGAACTGCCCGTTGTCATGAGCGGCGAAAACAGTCTGGAACGTCTGCGGGCGGCGGGTATTGGTGCCTCGTGGTTTGGTGCCCAGGCAGCCTGGCGAGGCGCGAGCTTTCCTGTAACGGATACACTGCCGGAGCAGCATGCGCTGGTGCTGATGACCAATAGTCAGCGGCCTGAAGCGCTGCAGGATTATCCGCCGGTAGAGGGGCCGACGCTGGAAGTGATGGCGCTGCCGGACCGTCCTGAAGTGAAATACCTGTTAGTACAGGGGCGCGACGATGCCGATCTTGTTGAGGCCATGAAGGGGCTGGCTATTGGCAGTGCACTGCTGTCGGGCTCCGTGGCAGAAATCCGCAACGTCAAACAACTCAAACCCCGCAAACCCTATGATGCGCCCAACTGGCTGCCGACGGATCGGCCGGTACGCTTCGGCGAGTTGGTCAACGATCCCTCCCAATTGCAGGTATCGGGACGCACTCCGGCGCCGGTTAGCTTATCGTTCCAGCTACCGCCGGACCTCTTCACCTGGCGCAGCCGCGGTATTCCGGTGGATTTGCAATATCACTATTCCCCGCCAATCGAAGACGACAACGGCTCGCAGTTGAGCATGCTGGTCAACGGCCAGTTTGTGGAGGCTTATCACTTGACGCGCAGTGGCGTATCGGGCGAGTTGAACAGTTTGCGTGTGCCGTTGCTGGACGACAGTCTGCTGGGTAACAGCCAGTTGCTGCGTATTCCGGCATTTAAAGTGGGCAGCCGCAACCAGCTGTTGTTTGAGTTCGACTTTGCCGGTATTGCCAATGGCGAGTGCAAGAGCATCCCACCGGCGCGTCGCTATGCGGTGGTCGATGCGGACTCGACACTGGATTTCACCGGCTTTCCTCATTACATAGAAATGCCCAATCTGCGCGCCTTCAGCAATGCCGCCTATCCGTTTACCCGCATGGCAGACCTGTCGGAGACGGCGGTGCTGTTGCCGCAGCCGCAGAACGCACAAGTCGTGGAAACCTATCTGCAAATGATGGGTTTTGCGGGTTCCAGCGCGGGCTACCCCGCACTGGGCGTGTCGCTGCTCAGTGATTGGGACAAGAGCCAGTTGCAGGACAAAGACGTGCTGTTGATCGCCGCCAACCCCAGTCTGGATGACATTGCCGACGATGAGTTGCCACTACTGATCAAAGAGGCCAATCGCAGCCTGTTGCAGCCGCGCTCCAACCGCCGTATCGAGTTTGCGCCCGAGGGGGGCTCGGGACCCGATCTGGCGAAGAGCGTGTCTCAGGTTCAGGTGCGGGCAAACGGGCCGTTCTCTGCCATGGTGGGAATGCGGTCGCCGTTTGATCGCGACCGCAGCGTGGTATCCCTGTTGGCCTCGGCGCCCGGCGACTTTGCCGATCTGCGTGAAAGTCTGGCCGACAGCGGCAAGGTACCCTTTATGTATGGCACCGTGGTCACCGTGCGCGGCGAACAGGTAGCCAGCTTTAATGTGGGCGACAAGTATTTTGTGGGCAAGCTGCGGGTATGGGACCTGATCTGGTTCCACTTCTCCCGCCATCCCGTCATCCTCGGGCTGATCAGCGCGGTCATCTGCCTGATGCTGGCCGTTGTGCTGTGGCGAATTCTCAGTGGCGTTGCGCGCCGTCGCCTGTATCGGGAGGGGCCGTGAGGCGACCGCTCGTCTTTGGTGTCTTTTTGCTCGCAGCGGTGTCAGCGCAAGCCGACGATTGCCGCTGGCCGCAGTGGGAGACCTTTGCCGCGCAGTACATCGACAAGGGACGTGTTGTAGATGGCAGTGATCCCCGGCAGATCACCACCTCGGAAGGTCAGGCCTATGGTTTGTTCTTTGCGCTGATAGCCGGTGATCGCGCCCGGTTTGATCAGTTACTGAACTGGACGGAGACCCATTTGGCGGCCGGGGATCTCAGCCGTCATTTGCCCGCCTGGCTGTGGGGGCAAGATGCCGACGGCGGCTGGCGGGTGCTCGATCAAAATGCGGCATCGGATGCCGATCTGTGGATGGTGTATGCCTTGAATGAGGCGGGGCGACTTTGGCGTGAACACCGCTACCGCAGCAAAGCCTACTGGCTGGCAAAACGCATCGTGGCCGACGAGAGCCGGGTGGTAGCCGAGCATGGCCGTCTCCTGTTGCCCGGGCCGGAAGGCTTTGTTCTGGCGGATGGCGACTACCGGCTCAATCCCAGCTATGTGCCCCCGCAATTGCTCCAGTCTTTTGCGCACAATTACCCCCACTCAGCTTGGCCTGCCTTGGCGTCGAGCAGTCAGCGGTGGTTGCTGGCCGCGTCGCCCAAGGGTTTTGCGCCGGACTGGCTGCGCTGGCGTGACGGTCAAATTCTGCCCGACCCCAAACACGGCAGCCAAGGGAGTTACGATGCGATTCGCGTTTACCTGTGGTTGGGCATGATGCATGCCGACGCTGAGGGACGCGATGCGCTGCTGGCGGGCTATACACCGATGATCGATGCTGTGCTGGCACAAAATGCGGTGCCTGAACGCTGGAATGCGGTGTCCGGCGAATATCGGGGCCGCGGCCCCTTCGGGTTTAAGGCGGCCATGCTGCCACTGCTCAAAATGGCGGAGCAGGAACTCACCGCGTCGCAATTTGCTGCGGACGTCGTTCAGGCACAGAGTGAGAGCGAGGAGAGACAGGCCTATTACAGTCAGGTTCTCAGTCTGTTTGGCCTCGGCTGGTGGCAGGGGCGCTACCGGTTTGACGCACAGGGTCAGCTAACGGGAGTCTGTTCATGAGGCGGCTGCTGTGGGGGAGCCTGCTGGTTGTTGTGGCCTTGCTGATCTGGCAAACGCTGCGGCCGCTGCCGTCAACAATGAAAAATGACTATGCCATCGAGCTGGGGGAGCGAGAGCTGGCGCCGAAAGCGGAGCGCCTAGACGAGGGCCTGGCAGCGCGCTTTCGGGCGCAGTTGCTGGAAGCCGAATTGCTGGAGCGGGAAGATCTGCTGGCCAACCGTCTCAAGCGCTTCCGGGTGCTGGCGCCCGAATCGACATTGCTGCCCGTGTATGAAATCTGGCTCGCGCTGCGTGAAAACCGCGAGGATGTTGCGCGGGCCGCACTCGCACATTTGCAGCGTCAGGAGGGCGAATCGCCGCTGGTCGTGCAACTCGATGATTTGATTACTGCCCAAACCGGCAAGCGCGGCGCGCTCCAGCAGGCGAGGGTGATGGCGCTGGCAGGGCGCTCTCGCGAAGCGCTGCGGCATTATGCCGAGTTGTTTCCCAATGGTTTCGCACTGATCTCCACTGAGCTTGAATATCTGAGGGTTCTGGCGCAGTTAGATGGCCGGCGCCCGGAAGTCATCCGCCGCCTGGAAAGCCTGAATCGTCAGTACCCGGACAATGGCCCGCTGCAATATGCATTGGCCGACCAGCTGATGTCCGTCAATGTGTCCAGTCCGCGTGGACAAACCATGCTGCGGGCGCTGCTGGACAACCCGTCCATGGCCTTGCAGGCAGCCTACCGCTGGTCGTCAGCCATGCAGCGCCAGCCGATTACTGCTCGGCGTGTGGAGAATCAGCGCCTGCTGGCAGAGCGCTTCCCCGACACGCTGCAATTTCAGCAGGCCTTTGAGCTGGCGCAGGACGACTGGCAGGCTGAACGCCAACGCCTTCGAGACCCGTATTACCGGGCAAAACTTCAGGGTCTGGCTTTGCTGGATCAGGAGCGGAATGCGGCGGCCCAACAACGCCTGAACTATGCCCTGAAAGGTCGACCTCAAGATGCGGAAATACTGGGCGGACTCGGCTTGCTGGCCCTGCGTCGTGGAGAGCACTCTCCGGCGCTCAACTATTTTCAACTGGCCGCCCGCTACAACAAGGACCCGGATCAGGTGAGCCGCTGGGAGTCGTTAATCACGACGACCCGGTATTGGCAGGCGCTGCGACGCGGCGAGGCCGAAATGGACGACGGCCGTTACGAAGCGGCGAGACAGAGTCTGCTTCAGGCGCTGGCCTTAAAGCCGGACGCCGAGGAGGCCCGACTGGCACTGGCACAGTTGTCTCTGCGTCAGGGTGACTGGGCCAGTGCAGAGCGCTATTACGATGATGTTCTCCGTCGTGACCCAGGCAACACTGCGGCACTGTGGGGGCGGTTTTCCGTCATCCAAGCACGTGATGGCGACGCCGCGGCAGTGCGCTACTACCATCAGTTGAGCACGGCTCAGCAACAAAATGTCGCGGAGCCTTGGCAGGATTGGCAACTCGCCCGAGCGGAGCGCGAGTTGGCTGCCGCAGAGCGCGTTGATGATCAGCTTGCCGCCATCGAGCGCTTACTGGCGCTGGCGCCGTCATCGCCCTGGTTGCGCAGTGACATCGCGTCTCGCCTGCGCGTGCTGGGGCAGCCGGAGCGCGCCGACCGCCTGATGGCGCAGTGGGCTGACGATGATCGCAGCCCGGATATGCAATTCTCCTACGCCTTGTATCTCGCCTCCCAAAATCGCATCGACGCTGCGGCGGCGCGTCTGGAGGCCGTGCCGAGTGCGCAGCGCAGTGCGGCCATGCAGCGCAATCTGGCGCGTTGGCGCGGAAACCTTGCGCTGGCGGGTGGCGATACGCTCAGTGATGCCGAGCGCGGTCAGCAATTGCGGCAGTTGGAGCAGGACTTTGCCGATCAGCCCGATGTGCTGCTGAATCTGGCCGGCCGCTGGATCGACCTCGGCGAGCCCGAGCGCGCGCGTCGGATCGTTAAGGGCTTGGAGCCCGTCGCCACACAGCCGTTTTACCGGCAGTTGGAAATCGCTCGGCTCTGGTTGGCGCTGGACGATTTTCAGACCTTTTCAGACTGGCATCGACAGGCATTAGGGCAGTCGCTTACGCCAGAGCAGCGCCAGACGCTGAATGCCTTGAGCGGTGAGTATGAACTGGCGCTGGGGCGTCATGAGGAGCAGCGCGGCAAGGCCGTGCTGGCCTGGTCGCATTATCGGCGTGCGGCCGCGCAACCGGGAGACCATCAGCTCGACGCGCGCATTGCCTTGCTGCGCTTGAGCGCGGAACTGGATAATCCGTCTGAATTTGACAGTCAGTCAGCGTATTTGATGGCGCATCAGCAGACGCTGAGTGACGGCCAACTGCTGGCGCTGGCCGAGGCGATGGGTACAGCCGGACAGCCGCAGGCGCAGCGGCAACTGTTGACGACGCTGTTGCGGCGGCCGGAGGTGTCGGATCAGAGCCTGCGCAGTGCCATGCAACAGGCCGAGGCCAGTGGCGACTGGGCGGCGGCGGAAAACTTTGCGTATGCGGCACTGCAAAAAGCGGCGGGGTCGCCGCAACTCAAGCTCCAACTCAGCAAGCGCGAGCAGCGCGCGCTGTATAGTCAGGCGGACCGGAATTACTGGCTGAGCAGCAATGTGCTCGGCAGCATCGACCGCTATCGTGCGCGTCGTCAGGGGCATCTGAAAGTTGGCTTCGATCTGAATGACCGTCGCTCGGGTACGCGAGTGCAGCAGATTCCCGTGGAGCTTCGCTGGCCCGTGCCTCGCTACGACGGTCATCTGCTGGTCAGAGTGGACCGCGTCACGATCGATTCCGGCAGAGAGGATTACCTCGACAGCGATGGTGCCGTGCCGCCGTCAGTAACCCGCATTCCGTTTTCTGAAAAGGCCAGTGGCACGGCAGTCGGTGTGGGCTGGCAAGCGGCAAACTGGCAGGCCGACATCGGCAGCAGTCCGCTGGGTTTCAAGGTTTCCGACTGGGTAGGCGGCGTGACGGTGAACGGTGATCTCGGCCAGTTTGGCTGGCGAGCGACATTGTCGCGTCGACCTGAGACCGGCACCGCCTTGTCTTATGCTGGCATGATCGTACCCGGGGCGGCGGCAACGGGTGCCGACCGAGACTGGGGCGGAGTGATGCGCAGCGGTGCCAAACTGGGTTTCAGTCACGATCTTGGTGGCAAATACGGTTTCTGGAGCAGCCTTCAGTATCACCTGCTGCAGGGCGATGATGTTGAAGACAATACCCGCATGGGTTTACTGGGGGGCGTCTATCGCCGACTGCTGAATGAGCCGGATCGCACGCTGCGCGTCGGCGTGAATGTGATGCATCTGCGCTATGACAAGAACTTGAGCGAATACAGCCTGGGACACGGTGCCTACTACAGCCCGCAACAGTATCTGTCGCTGTCACTGCCGGTGCGGTATTACGGCCGTGTGGCTGACAGTTGGTCGTATCTGTTGGGGGCGTCGCTGTCGCATTCCTGGACGCAAACCGATGCTCCGTACCGTCTGGGCGGCAGCGACAGTGATGGCGGCGGTGCCGGTTATTATCTGGAAGCGGCGATTGAAAAACGCGTGACACGGCGGTGGTTTGTCGGCGTTGCTGCGGATATTCACCGCGCCGACTTTTACGAGCCGAATCACATCGCCCTGTATCTCAAGTATCAGTTCGATGAGCGCTGGCAGTTGATTGAAACGCCGCCCGAGGCGCCGATTCCCTACAGTGATTTTGACTGATGTCCCCGGTTAAGCGCGCCTTGTTTATCGGCCATGTCTGGCCCGAACCCCGCTCATCGGCGGCGGGGGCGCGCAGCATGGATTTGATTCAGGCGCTGCAGGCCTGGGGTTGGCAGGTGACGGTGTCCAGCGCGGCACAGTTGTCGCCGCATCGGGCAGACCTGTCTGCACTGGGTATTGACGAGCTGGAAATTCGCCTGAACTGCGACAGTTTCAATGCCCAGCTCGCTAAGCTGCAACCGGAGCTGGTGATCTTTGATCGCTTTCTGAGTGAAGAGCAATTTTCCTGGCGGGTAGAAGAGGTCTGTCCAGAGGCGTTGCGCGTGCTCGATACCCAGGATTTACACAGTCTGCGTGAAGCCCGCCAGCAGGCCATCAAGCGCGGCGGCGAACCGGAGCTGCACAGCGAGCTGGCGCAGCGGGAGCTGGCGGCGATCTGGCGCAGTGATCTGAGTCTGATCATTTCCGACTACGAAATGAGCCTGCTGCAACAGCACTACGGCGTGTCGGCGTCGCTGCTTCATTACTACCCGTTGCTCAGCGAGGGGCGTCAGCCCGCCTCGGACTTTGACGGGCGCAAGCACTGTCTGTGTATTGGCAATTACCGCCACGCGCCTAATTGGGATGCCCTGCAGTATCTGCGGCGGGATATCTGGCCCGCGCTGCGCAAGCGCCTGCCGGAGGCAGAATGCCACGTCTACGGCGCTTACCCACCGCCCAAAGCAATGCAACTACACAATGACAAGCTGGGGTTTCTGATTAAGGGCTGGGCGCCCGATGCCAGGGCAGTGATGCGAGACGCCAAACTCTGCCTGGCGCCGCTGCGCTTTGGCGCAGGCCAGAAAGGTAAGCTGCTGGAGGCGATGGAGTGCGGGACTCCCTCGGTGACCTCTGCAGTGGGGGCGGAGGGGATGGGGAACTCAGAGACCTGGGGCGGTTACCTTGCCGATACGCCGGAGGCGTTTGTTGACGCCTGCGTCGCCCTGTATCGAGACGCTACTGCCTGGCAGCAGGCCCAGCAGCGCGGTGATGCGCTGCTGACGCGCTTTGATCGACAATCCCAATTGCGGCAGCTTAGAGAGCGTTTAAGTACGCTGTCGGTTGAGCGTGATGCCGGCAGAAAGGCCAATTTCATCGGCGCCATGCTGCGTCACCACAGCCTGCGCAGCCACCGCTATATGTCCCAATGGATTGCCGCTAAGAACCGTTTTCCCACTGCTGAGTAGCAGAGTGTTGCGGTTTGCATTGCCTTTGGAATTCTGCCATTTTGTTGCGTCTGGCTGTTTTTTGATCAAATAAATAGTGCTGCCCCGCAAAGAGGACGGCGTCATGGATCACATGATTTTCGATGCGCATCTGCACATTATTGACCCGGCGTACCCATTGGTCAGTAACGAAGGCTATCTTCCCGATCCCTATACCGTCGATGACTACGTCGGTCAGACGGTCGAGCTGGGGATTGGTGGTGGAGCCGTGGTCTCCGGTTCTTTCCAGAGTTTTGATCAGTCTTACCTGCAGGCCGCGTTGGCCAATCTTGGCCCGCACTTTGTCGGCGTTACCCAGTTGCCTCTCGATGTGTCCGACGAATCGCTGATGGCTCTCGATGCCTGCCGGGTTCGGGCTCTGCGTTTTAATGTACGGCGCGGCGGTCGGGAGGCCGTTGAACACCTGAGCTATTTTGCCGAGCGCGTGCACGAAATGCTCGGTTGGCACGCCGAGATATATTGCGACAGTCGTCACTTGGGCGAACTTGAAACCGCCTTGTGTCGATTACCTGCGGTGAGCATTGACCATCTCGGGCTGAGCAAAAAAGGCCTTCCGTTGCTGTATCGTCTGGTAGAGAAGGGCGTGCGGGTGAAGGCCACGGGGTTCGGACGGGTGGATTTTGCTGTGAGCCAGGTGCTGAGGCGCCTCTACGACATCAATCCTCAGGCGCTGATGTTCGGTACAGACCTGCCGTCGACTCGCTCGCCGAGACCGTTCAACCCTGTGGATATCGAAATCATTGGCAACACCTTGGGAGACGACGGTGCAAGGCGGGTGCTCTGGGAAAATGCCGCCGAGTTTTACCGCTTGCCGAATTGAGCTGCGGTGACCGCTGCCATGTTTTTGCCTTGACCCCTGCTTGGGCGGACGATTAAAGTCCCGGCCTGATTGTTGTGTTAGTTGATCCCTCCTCATGACTGTATCCATCTCTGCCACCGCTGCGGCTGTATTGCTTGCGGTTCTGCTGGACCGCTTTCTTGGCGAACCTGCGCGCGCACACCCGCTGGTGTGGTTCGGGCGCATCGCCCAGTGGCTGGAAGCGCGTTTGAATTCTCCGGCATCCGAGCGGCAGACTCCGTCACAACAGCTTTGGCGGGGCGCGCTGGCCTGGCTTGTGGCAGTGTTGCCGTTATTGGCAATGGTCTATCTGCTTACGCGCTGGGTGTCGGCACATTGGCCGGTGCTGGGCGTGTTGCTGGATGCGGTGCTGCTGTATCTGGCAATTGGCTGGCAAAGTATGCGCGAGCATATCTGGCCCATTGAACGGGCACTTCTTGCCAGCGATGAGCCGCGCGCCCGACAGGCGCTTTCGCTGATTGTCAGCCGCGATACCGCTGAGCTGGATCAGCAGCAGGTCGCGACGGCGGCCTGTGAGTCGCTGTTGGAAAACAGCAGTGATGCGCTCTTTGCCTCGCTGTTCTGGTATGCCCTTGGCGGGCCGGTGATGGTGATTATGCATCGTCTGGCGAACACCCTAGACGCCATGTGGGGGTATCGCAGTACCCGCTTTTTATATTTTGGCCGCCTTGCCGCGCGCCTGGACGATGTACTGAATTTTTTCCCGGCACAGCTCACGGCCCTGGGTTTTGCATTGCTTCGTCTGTCGCCCGGCAGCGTTCGCCGCCAGTTTATGCAGGGCTGGAGCTGGAAAAGCCTTAATGCCGGTGCTGTGATGGCCAGCGGCGCGTCGGCACTGGGGATTCAACTGGGTGGTGGCGCCCGCTATCACGGCGAGTGGCAGCCGCGTGCAACGCTGGGGCAGGGGCGTGCTGCCGCGCCCGGCGATTTGAGCCGTGGTTTGCGACTGGTGGATCAGCTCTGCCTGCTGTGGCTGCTGGTGATCCTGTTGTGGAATATTCAGCTGTGAGTGATGGCTTGCAACCCGTTCACGGTGGTGATCCGCGCTATGTGAGGTACCCGGCGGCAATGCCGCAGCCGCTGTTGAATCTGGCTACCGGTGTGAATCCCTGGCCCTGGCCTGTACCCCCGATTCCCGAGGACATCTGGCAGGAGCTGCCCTATGACTGTCCCGTGCTACAGAGTGCTGCGGCGACCTACTATCAGCTTGCCCCTGAGCAGCTATTGCTGAGCAGCGGCAGTCAACCGATTATTCAGTTGCTGCCAGAGCTGTATCCATTGGGGGAGGCGTTGCTCCCCAGCGTCGCTTACGAAGAACATGCCTACCGTTGGCAGCAGGCCGGACATCGCCTGCATCGCTTTGACAATGACGGCGACGTGGCCGCACTGCTGATAGAAAAACCGATTCGCTATCTGGTGCTGGTCAGCCCGAACAATCCGGATGGACATTGCATTCCCGTTGCCCAGCTTCGGGAATGGTTGGCCCTATTGCCGGACGACGGACTGATGGTGGTAGATCAGGCCTATGTGGACGGTTACCCCGACTATCAGGCCAATGCCTTGCTGGACAGCGGCAGGGTAGTGTTGCTTCGCTCGGTGGGGAAATTCTTTGGCTTGCCTGGCCTGCGTCTCGGGGCGGCACTCGCCGCGCCTGAATGTCTCGATCGCCTGGCACATTTGCTGGGGCCCTGGCCCATTAACCGGGCGGCCCAATACCTGGGCGCGCAATTGTTTGCTGACAGCGACTGGCAGCAGAAAAACCAGCGGCGACTGCTGCGGGCGTCCGGTGAACAGGCCGCACTGTGGGCGGCGCTGCTCGGTGGGGAGGCTGTTGCCTGCCAGTCTCAGGCGCTGTTTAACAGTTATCGACTGCCGCTGAGGCGTGCGGACGACTGGGCTTCGGCACTGCTTGCGCAGGGCATTCTGAGCCGCGTATATCGCTGCGGTGAATGGGGGTATCTGCGTTTGGGGCTGGCGGAAGACGCTGGCCTGTTGAAGGCGAGGTTGGGGGCGGTGATCGCGCCGAGCTGAGTCAATTCGACGCGGCCTACACTGTGAATCGGGTGTATAATACCCGGTGTATTCACAGGAGTTGACCACCATGCAGATTGAGCAGGCGATTCGCGAAAAACTGCTTGCCGGGTTTGACCCGTCTCACCTCGAACTCATCAACGAAAGCCACATGCACAGTGTGCCCGCCAATTCAGAGACCCATTTCAAGGTCGTACTGGTTTCCGCGGCTTTTGATGGCAAACGACGCGTAGCCCGTCATCAAGCCGTTTATGCCGCGCTGGCCGACGAACTGGCCGGGCCGGTGCACGCGCTGGCTTTGCACCTCTTCTCTCCGGATGAATGGCAGGTGCAGTCCACGGTGCCGGACTCGCCGCAATGCCTGGGTGGCAGCAAGCGCGAGGCCGCTGCCAAATGAGTCAGATAGTTGTTGCTGCCCTGTATAAATTTGTGACCTTGCCCGATTACCGGGAGAAGCGCGAGCCGCTGTTGCAGCGCTGCCTGGATTTGGGGGTTCGTGGCACTTTGCTGCTGGCCGAAGAGGGGATCAACGGCACCGTAGCGGGCTCCAGAGACGCTATCGACAGTCTGTTAAATGAGCTGCGCAGCGATCCGCGTCTGATGGATCTTGTTCATAAAGAGTCCTACGACGAGGCGCAGCCTTTCTACCGCATGAAGGTCAAGCTCAAAAAAGAGATTGTGACCATGGGCATCGAGGGTATTGATCCCAACCATGTGGTTGGAACCTATGTGAAACCCCGCGACTGGAATACCCTGATCTCTGACCCCGAAGTGCTGTTGATTGATACGCGCAATGATTACGAGGTGGAAATCGGTACGTTCAAGGGCGCCGTTGATCCCAAAACGGCGACCTTCCGTGAGTTTCCCGAGTATGTGCGCGAGCATTACGATCCTGAAAAGCACAAGAAAGTCGCGATGTTTTGCACAGGCGGCATTCGTTGCGAAAAAGCCTCGGCATTTATGAAACAGGAAGGTTTCGACGAGGTCTACCACCTTGAGGGTGGCATCCTGAAGTACCTCGAAGAGGTGGATGCGCAGTCCAGCCTGTGGGAAGGCGAGTGTTTTGTTTTCGACAACCGCGTCTCCGTAAAGCAGGGACTGGAAGTGGGCAGTTATGCACTGTGCCATGGCTGTCGTCACCCGATCAGTGACGAGGACCGCCGGCACCCGCAATTTGAGGAAGGGGTAAGCTGTCCGTCCTGTTACGAAACATTGACCGAGGAGCAGCGCAAGCGCTTCCGCGACCGTCAGAAACAGGTGGAGCTGGCGCGTCAGCGTCAGGTTCCTCATGTCGGTGCACCGCCGCCGGAGCGACAGCGACGGTCGCAGTGAGTGCACCTTTTTGGGCACTATGTCGCGTTAACGGGTATGTGGGCTACCGTTAGTTTGTGCAGCGCTGTTACACTTTTGGAATGATATGTGCATTCCCGGTGCTTGGCTGGCCTTAGGGCCGATAAGCAACACCGCGCTGTTGGAAAATGGATTTTCCCTGCCGCGCAGGTGGTCAGGCAGTCAGGGATAATAATTAACGAGGTGTGATCAGGCATGAAGCAATTAGGTATACTCGACTCGGCATTTGTCAATCTGGAGCACCCCAACACGCCTCAGCATGTGGGCGGTATGGGGATTTACGACCCTTCGACGGCGCCGGGTGGTTTCGTGCGCTTCAAGGGTGTGATTGCCAATTTCGAACGTCGACTCAAGAAGCACTCCATCTTTCGCTCGCGCCTCGTCAAGGTGCCGGGGAATCTTGATCGCCCCTATTGGGTGCAGGATGCCAATTTCGACGTGGAATTCCACATTCGGCACCTCGCGCTTCCTCAGCCGGGTGACTGGCGCCAGCTCTGTATTTTGATTGCCCGCCTGCATGCCCGTCCACTGGATATGGCACGTCCGCTGTGGGAGGCCTATATCATCGAGGGGCTGGATAATATTCCGGGTGTCCCCAAGGGTGGCTTTGCCATCTACACCAAGATGCACCACTCGCTGGTTGATGGCGCCGGTGGTTCGTCAATCATGTCGGTGATTCACGATTTGGAAGCGGACCCCGCGGCAGTGCCGGAAGGACCGGATACCGTCATGGTCGATGTGGCGCCCAGTTCCTTGTACCTGGGCACGGCGACGGCGATCAATCAGGTCAAGAATACCGTCAAAATGGTCGGTAGCGCGGCGAGCACATTGAGAGACCTCGGCAAGATGGCGTGGGGTGTGGCCCGCAAACAGATTCCCATGCCACCGATTACCTCGCCCAGAACCCGCTTTAACAAACCGGTAGGGCCGTATCGCGTCTTTGAGGCCGCCGAGTTTCCGCTGGATGATTTTAAAATTATCAAGAATTACGCCGACGTAAAAATCAATGACGTGGTGTTGGCGGTGGTCGGTGGCGCAATGCGCAAGTACCTCAAGCATCACGAGGAGCTGCCTGATGACAGTCTGGCGGTATCTATCCCCTTGAATATGCGGACTCGCCGCGGCGTGTCTGATGAGAACAACCAGATCGGCTCGGTATTTGTTGAAGTACACACCGAGCTTGATGATCCGCTGGAGCGTTTGAAGGCGGTCCACAAGGGGTCGCAGGATGCCAAGGTCTACGGTGAGAACTCGCCGCTGGTTGACGTTTTGTGTCTTGCTGGCGTGATGGCTCCCGCGCTGACCCGCCCGCTGGTCAACACCTATGTTAACAACGAGCTGACACAGCACCTGCCGCTGGGTATCAGCTCGGTGGTGTCGAATGTGGCGGGGCCGCCGTTCCCGCTGTACTCGGCGGGCGCAAAAATGGTCCGCTACTACGGTTTGGGTCTGCTGACACCGGGCGTTGGTTTGTTCCACCTGATCTACAGTGCCTGTGGTGTTGTGACGATGTCGATTCTCGGCGATCGCGACTCCATGCCAGACCCCGCCTTCTATCGTCAGTGTGCTGAAGAAGCGTTTGCAGACTTGCTGGCGGCGGTGAAAGCGGCAGAGAAGGCGGATGCAGAGGCTGCGGAGGCTGCCAAGAAGAAACCGGCACCAAAGCGGGCCGCTGGCAAAGCTAAGGCCCCCGTTCGCAAAGCGCGTTCAAGCAAGGCGTCGTCGAGCAAGAGCAGCGAAGCCGCAGCGCCCAAGCGTGCCGCGGCCAAGAAGACGGCGTCGGGCGGCAAGCGGAGCAGCGCGGCCAAGGCAACAGCCGCTAAAGCGGATGGCGACAAAGTCAGCTCACTGTTTGGCGGCAGCGACGCCCCAGTCAGCAATGTGGTGGCACTCAGCGCTGAAAAATAAGCCGTGATTGGGTAAAAGAGAACCGCTATCCCATTGGGGGTAGCGGTTTTTTTACGGCTGGGATTTGTGCGTGTGATTGATCAGTTGCAGCGATGAGGACTCGTACACGGCGACATTGTCACGTCCCAATTGCTTGGCGCGGTAAAGCGCTTTGTCAGCCTGACGGATAAGCTGCTCCTGGCTGTTGCTCTCGTCAGGCGTCAGGCTGGAAACGCCGGCACTGGCGGAGACCTGGCCGCGGTGAGCTGCCCCGGCATGCGGAATATGACGCTGACGAAGCGCATTCAGCGTGCGCTCTGCCATCAACTCTGCACAGTGGTAATCGGCGTCGAGCAGCAGCACGATAAATTCCTCTCCGCCCGTCCGAGCGACGACGTCGGTGTCGCGTGTGAAGACCTCTTGCAACAGCGAGGCAAATACCTTGAGCACGGTGTCGCCGCCCTCATGCCCATACAGATCATTGTATTGTTTGAAGTAGTCCAGATCGAAAACAATTGCGCTGAGCGGCGTGTGTTTGCGCTGTGAGAGCCGCCACTGATAATCCAGACGCTCCTGGAACAGACGTCGATTACCAATACCGGTCAGCGAGTCTTTATACGAGTAGTTTTCCAACTGCTGGGTATGTCCGCCAACGTGGTTGAGCAGTTCATTACATTCGTCCACCAGCTTGCCCAGTTCATCCCGGTGCCGGTATTCAAAGCGTTCTCCGTAATTACTGGTCTGTCGCACACGTCGCATGGTCGCGGTGAGTTGTTGAATCGGCTTGACGATGCTGTGGCGCATGACCAGCAAGATCAGACCCCAAGCCAGAATCGAGAAACTCATTGCAGCGACAATGGTGGGGCTGAATGTTCTTTCGTCAAAAGCCCGGGGAGCCGTGTTGAATTTAAGAGAGAGAATGTGATTGTCATTGCGATCATGCAGTTCAGCGTAAAGCGTATCGGCATCACTGCGTTGTCCCAGCCCCACACCGTAGTGCTTTCTCTGGTTCTCACTGTCGGCAAGACTCAGGGCCTCCACCGACAAGCCCAGGTGTTCCCCAAGCTCTTCGATCATCGCCGGACTTAATCGCCGGACGGCGGCGTAGATCGCGGGTAATTTATCGGTGTTCCAGCTTGCCCGTCCGGCCGCATATACCAGCGGGCCATCGGCCTGGCTGACCATCAACCCCGAGGTCGTAGCGCCATCCGTACTGTCGAGCTGGGCGATAATTTTCTTCAGTACTTCGTTCAAGGCGCGGGGAGAGGGCGGTGTGTCTTCCTTATCGACCAGTTCGCCGGCCCGCATCACGGCATTGTCACCGCTTTTGTCGGCGAGAATGAAATAGTCCAGCTCTTCGTAACCGCCGATGTGGGCAAGGTCGAGGACAATCGGGGACCAGTTTATTGTGCTGCCGAGATTCTGCAGCACACCGGCCGCTGCGTAGATGCGTTTTATCCGGCTTTCAAGGTTTTCGCGATAATGGTCAATGGCGTGAGTGAAGCGTTCTATATCACGTTGGTCTGCTTCATGTTCAATACTGAGCAGGTGTGGATTGAGAATATAGTTTCGGGCGAGCAAACCGGACAGCAAGGTGACCAGCATGGTGCAGGCGACAAGTAGTCCGGCTTTGGTGACGAGGCTCATGCGCGCCAAGTATTCCTGTGACAGTAGTAGAAACCATATCGCGATGCGGGTCACGAGTACAAGGAAGACGCGCCATCCTGTCAGTGTTGGACAGGATCAGCTGATGGAGATGTAGCCCATCAAGCCTGTTTTCATATGTTCAATCACATGGCAGTGAAACATCCAGTCGCCGGGATTGTCGGCCACAAAAGCGATGCGTGCGCGCTCGTTCTTCTCTAACAGAATTGTATCGCTATGGTAGGGGATAATGCTGCGCTTGTTAGATGACAATACGGTAAAGATTAAACCGTGCAGGTGGATCGGATGCTGATGCGGTGTCGCATTGTGTAGTTCGGCAATGTAGCTGCGGCCCAGTGTCAGCTTCGCCAGCGGTTCCGGCAGGCTGTGGTGGCCCTCGCCGCCATCCCAGGCGCGGCGATTGATGAGCCAGAAGCTGTGATCGACTGCGCCGTCTGCGCGGGTGGGTGACAGCGCTCCCTGCCACTCAAATACAAAACGCAGGATTTCTGCCTTGTCGAGATCAGGTGTCGCAATCGGATTGGCGGGTAGATTGGGCAGGGTTTTCGGCGCCGTATGCCGGGTATTCTCGACAACCCTCAGTCGGCAAAGCTCAACGCCAAACCGGCCTTTTTTATCGTAAACGGGGATTTGTTCTCCTACACGGTTGGGGGCATACATGGCGAGATCCATGCGCATTCCTGCGCCCAGTGGTGTCAATTCAAAGGGGCGATGGGGAATGACCGGGCTGCCGTCCAGCGAAAGGATTCGCGTCTCATGTCCGCTGACTTCCGGGCGAAATACCCGCGTGTTGTCCATATTTAGAATACGCAGTCGCAAGGCGGCGCCCGCGGGGACGTCGATGACAGGATGCTGCTGGCCGTTCACCGTGTTTACCGTCCCCAGAGTGCCATCCCGGAAGGCTTCCCGGGGAATCGACAGCGGCAGATAGCTGCCATCCGGCTTCAGGCGCCAGTCTTTCAGACCAATGATGACCTCGTGGTAGGGCGGGGCATCGGGCTCCTCGACGATCAGGGCGCCGACCATTCCCATCCCCAGCTGGCGGATGCTGTGTATATGCGGGTGGTACCAGAATGTGCCGGCGTCTGGGCAGACAAAGTCGTAAACAAAGCTCTCGCCGGGTTCGACCGGCTTCTGGCTGAGCATGGGCACGCCATCCATCGCATTGTCGATACGGATGCCATGCCAGTGAATGGTACTGGCCTGTTCCAGTTTGTTATCAAAGCGCAGTCGCAGTCGCTTACCCTGCTTTACGCGAAGCACTGGCGCGGGAAACTGTCCGTTAAAACCGAGGATATCCGTGGGCGCATCGCCAAGCAGATTTTCCCGGCCCGTCTCGGCGGTCAAAATATAGTCGAAGTCATCGGCGGGCGACGCCATAGCCAGACTCATGCGTGGCAGGCTGGCTGCCGTGGCCAGGGCGAGGCTGTGTTTCAATATACTGCGTCGTTTCATGGTTGCTCTCGGCGTGTGGGGTCAGCTCGTGGGCAGTTGGCTTGCCAGTTCGGCGCCAATCAGGCTGAGGTGATTATCCCAGTGAAACTCGGGGAGATAAGCAAGTTGTCTCGGCGTGCGTTCGCCGGCGCGAACCGCTACCAGTTGTCCGGTGCTGCTGCTGATCACAAATTGCCGGTACTGGGGGTCGTAGACGGCGCCAGCACAGTCTCTGAGCTGCCAGCTTTGAATCAGATGCTGTTCGGCAATCGACCACAGTGCAAACTGGTTATCCAAAGGAAAACTGCACAGCGCCTGGCCACTGTCATCGAGTGCAACGCTGGCGACATAGTCGTGCCGCATAGGCAGTGGACGCTGACGGTCCAGCGCGCGCAGCGAGCTGCCGCGGCGGTGGTGGTAAAGCAATGGCTGGGTTGAGGGGCGGGGGCCCTGGAATTGCGCGCCGACAACCACATCACCGTGTGCATTGACATCCAGGTGCCGCAGGCTGAGCTGTGGGTGCGGCGATGGGACGAATTCCGCAACGGCCCCGCTGGGCAGGTGGATATAGCTCAGCCCCGGCTCCAGAGTCTCGGGGTTGAGGGTTTTACGGCCTGAGTCTGGCAGTGTTTTCAGTCCGCCGACGGCAACCACCAGGTGTTCACCATCGGGCATCAATGCCAACTCATGGGGGCCGATACCGCCGCAGTCGATATGGCCGAGATAGCGGTAGCCGTCATTGCTGTCGTAACAACCAATGGCGCCACGGCCGTCTCCAGCTACGTGATTTTCGGTAGTGTAGAGTGTGCGGCCATCAGCCCCGAGGCAGCCATGCCCGTAGAAGTGAAAGCCATCTTGGGCCTGAATCGTTTGTTTAAGCTCTCCACTGTGCAGGTCGGTGATATACACATGGGTACCGGGGCGGCGAGCAAAGAACAGGGCTTCCTTACGCGCGGGGTGAACACAGCTGTCGTGTCCGCGTTCATGGCTGCTCAGACTAAACGCCAGTTTGCCGGATTGGGTCGCGCCAAACTGGCAGCCGCCATGGCCATCGTAGGCGGCGCTGCATAGTGGCGTGTAAGCACGGCCGTCTGAATTCGGTGAAATGATGCCACGCCCCTGCCACAACAGCGCGGCCCCGAGGGGCAACGCAAGAGATGAAAGCAGTACCTCGCGTCGTTTCATCTCAGTCTCCGTCGGCGCCGTTGAAGCTCAGAGTGATATTCAATGCGGCGGGCAGTTCGTCTTTCAGCAGCAGAAGGAGGGCTTGTACTTCACTGAGCAGTGCCTGTTCCTTGCGGGTGTCGGCACCGCTGCTGAGTTGCTCGAACAGGCTGCCATCCAGATTCTGTGCAGCGGCAATGCAGCGCTCAAAGGCGGCACTGATTTCATCCGCCAAGGCAGTTTGGCCCTGGTCGCGGAGGTAGTCGTCCAGCCCGTATAGTTTGTCGGCGAGGAAAAGCCGCTGCATGGCATTCAAACTGCTGAGAATACTCTGGGCGGAGAATCCGCTCCGCCACCATTCGAGCATGTAGGGCTGGGGGATTGCCGGTTTGCGGTCACTGCCCATAGGGCGCGACAGCTTGTCGCGGCCGACCAGCTCGGCGCCTTCCACCAGACTTTCTATCAAGGTGGCGACGGCCAGTTGGGTGTCGGGGAAGCTGATATTATCTTTGCCGGGGTGGGTGAAGGTTTTCAGGTAATCCCCATGGTCTGGCAGCCAGCTCTCATACAATGCCCGGCTGACATTCTGCTGGTGTGCTGCGATGGCTTGCAGAGCGTCACAACGGCGATGATCATCTTGCTGATACCTTGCCAGTTGTCCGGCTTTTTCATCAAAAAGCAGATACTCCAGCGCATTCAAGCCCTGAATCACGACGCTGGCATCGGCAATACTCTGTGTGGTGATGGCTTCACCGTTCTGCAGAAACGCTTCCATTTTTCGGGCAACCAGATTTTTACGATCGGGCCAGAACTGGATTTTCCAGCTGACATTATCCACGGTGACCGGGCCGAAGTGCTTGACCTGCAAACCTGACCACGCCACGGCACTGTTGCGCCAGAGTTCCCGGCTGGCGTCCAGCGTCTCTTCACTCGGTGCCTCGCAAAAGCGCTGCGTGGCCGAGGCGAGTTGGGTTGCCGTATCGGCAAACCCCATATACGCGGGAAGCAGGCTGGCGTTGGCCGTGCTTTCCAGCAGCCGTTCTTCAGGTGCAGGGCTACAGGCTGCGAGTGTGCTGGCTATGGCCGTCACGGCGAGTCCGTTGATGAATCGACCAGAGAAAAAACGCGTTGTCGCAGTCTGGTACATTTACAGCTCCTGTAAAAAGCGGATGAGATCGTTAAGGTCTTGCGCTGACAATTGGCGGTAGCGCTGGACACTGGCTGTGGCTTCGCCGCCGTGCCATAGAATGGCTTCGTGGATAGTGCCTGCGCGGCCATCGTGCAGTAATCGTGTATTGTCTGGGTCACGGCTGCGAAAGCCAAGCCCCCATAGCGGCGCCGTTCGCCATTCATGCCCTTCGGCGCCACCTTCGGCAACAGTATCGGCCAGGCCCTCGCCCATATCGTGCAACAGCAAATCGCTGTAAGGCTGAATGGCGTCGTCGCCGAGTGGCAGAGAGGGCCGGTGGCAGGCGGCGCAGTCCAGCGCATGGAACAGTCGCTTGCCAGCCGGGTGCGGCGTCGCTGTTGCCGTCGGTATGCTCAGTCCCCGGAAGTAGAGCAGTACAGCATTGAAAAGTTTCTCACTGATTTCCACGTCCTCTCCCGGCGCGGCGCCCGATGCACGTTGGCAACGCTGCTGCTGGAGGGGCGGCAGCGACGGATCGTCGCAGCGGCGACTGTGGCGCAGAGAGGAATCGATGCCCATATCTTCTGCAAAGGCCTGAGCGATCTGTTCGGCCAGACTTGGCTGCGCCGCCTTCCAGCCAAAACGGCCAAGCTGTCGCGCTTTTCCCGATTCCTCGTTAGCGGGCAGCAAGGCGGGGCGACCTGAGATGCCATCACCATTGAGGTCGTCGGGATCTGCCCACGCCACAATATCGGCATCGCGGACTTGGTCCAGTGCCGCGACGCCGCGCAGTTCCGGGGCCAGTCTTGCTGACACCGCCAATGTGGGTTGATCAATAACCGTGTAGCGTCGAGCGCGCAAGGCCCCGTTCAGCGTTTCTTGCCAATGGATGCGTCCCTCTGCTGAAAAACCCGGCAGTGCACGGTCTTGCAGTTGGCTGCCCAATGGGCTGTCGATGGGCAGGCGGAGAACCAGTCCAGGGCCGTTTTCGGGAAGCTGCCCCTGGCCATTGCCCGGATGACAGGCAAGGCAGCTATTGGCGTTGAGCCAAGGGCCGAGCCCGTCGCGCGCCGTTGTGGTGGCGGGGGCGGATACCCAGGGTTTGTGGGTGAAGCTGCGCCCGACGGCCCAGTCCAGGCGTTGTTCATTCGTCAGTGATGAGCCGGGGCGGAGCAGTTGCGGGTCCGCCGAGCGCTCAGACGCCTGCAGGGCACTGCACAATGCCGCGAGCAGCAGGACAACAAGCGCAGGGCGCCGCATCAATTAGATCGCGTTGGGATTGATGTCGAGGCTAGCGGCGGCATCTTCCAAGAGTCGAGTCTGCTGACTGAGCGCCTCAAGAATGCTGATCAGCAGTTTGCGTCCTTGTTCATTGCCGGGGGCAATCAATACGTCGAAGGGCTGTGGTTGAGCGCCTTCGGCGAGGGCTTTCAGTTTACTCAGCTCCGCCATGGTGTGGTCCAGTGCGCCGCGCATCTTGGTGTCTGCATCGGCATTGGCAGCCGCCACGGCATCGTGCAGCGACGGCCCCGTCAGTTTGCTGCCGTCCAGTCGCTGGTATTCGCCCAGATAGACATTGCGAATACCCAGCCCATCGTAATAGTGGGAGTTATGGGTGTTGTCACTGAAGCAGTCGTGCTCGTCTTCCGTGGAGTTTGCCTCCAGTGCGACCTTGATGCGCTCACCGCCCAGTTCGCCGAGACTCAGTGAGCCCATACCGTAGAAAATCCGGGCTATGCCGCGTTCGGCGGGCAGAGCCAGCAGTTCTTTGCGGTAGTTGTCCTTGCCGGGCGCCCATTGCGCGGCCATGTCATGCAGGTCACTGGCGAGCAATTGTGTGGCGGCTCGCAGGAAATCAGCGCGGCGATCGCAGTGGCCGTGAGTGCAGCCCTCACCGCTGACATAGTCCGTATAGGGGCGCTGGCCTGCGCCGGGTTTATGGCCGTTCAGGTCCTGGCCCCAAAGCAGAAACTCCACGGCGTGATAGCCGCTGGTGACATTCGCTGCGTTGCCACCGAGCTCGTTCAGTTCTTCCAGCAGTTCGGGGGTGATGCGGGTCGCGTCAATATGCGCGCCACCGAGATCAATGCTCGGGTTGGCGATGATGTTCAGCTCGGCGGCGATATTGCCCAGCGCGTATACGTAGTCGTCAGCCACATAGTCGATCAGTCCTTCGTCCAGCGGCCAGTTATTCACCTTGCCTTCCCAGTCATCGACAATGGCATTGCCGAATCGGAACACTTCGCTCTGTTGATACGGCACTCGAGCGGCCAGCCAGGCATCGCGAGCGGCTTCCAGAGCGGCTGCAGACGGGGCCGAGAGCAGGGCGTCGACACGTTGTTGCAGCGTCTCGGCGGCGGTGGCTGCATCGCTGTATATCGCGTAGGCCATGTCACTGTAGTGCGCCACAATGGCTTTCTTGTCGGGGGCGGTGGACGCTGCGAGGGTAACGGTGGGCAGCAACAGAGAGCAGGACAGCAGTGCGCTCAGCAGGCGTTTGATCATGACGGCTCCTCAACAAGGCCTGTAGACGGTCAACAAGGGTCGCCATTCTATCTCTAATTGAAAATGATTCGCAATTGTGTGGCCGCGATTCTGCCTTTCAAATTGCGGTCAGGTATCGGCCAGCGTCGACGCGTCGTGCCAAATCGGGGCGGTAGTGTTGTGCTAGACTGCTGCCTTTTTCCTGCGGAGCACAGACATGGCTTTTACTCCCCGACGTTCAGTGTTGTACATGCCCGGCGCCAATACCCGCGCTTTGGAAAAGGCGCGGGGCTTGGAGGCGGATGTGCTGATTCTCGATCTGGAAGATGCCGTGGCCCCGTCGCAGAAAACTGTGGCTCGTGAGCAGGTGCTGGCGGCGGTTAACGAGGGCGGCTACGGCTATCGGGAGCTGGTAGTTCGCGTGAATGGCTTTGATACCCCTTGGGGGCGCGACGACATCGCGGCTTTTGCTCAGGCGCCTATCGCGGCGCTGTGTTTGCCGAAAGTAGAATCCGCCGCTGAGGTGCGTGCGGTGGCGCAGTTGCTCAAGCAGCACGAGGCACCCGCCGCACTCAAATTGTGGACGATGGCGGAAACGCCGCGAGGCATTTTGTCGATTGACGAGGTGGCGGGTGCCGATCCACGCATGGCGGCGATTGTACTGGGCACGTCTGATCTGGCGAAAGACTTGCGTGTTCCTCATACCCCGTCACGATTGGGTATGATCACGTCCTTGGGGCTTTGTGTGCTGGCCGCCAGAGCGCATGGCCTTGATGTGCTGGATGGTGTTCATCTCGACCTGGACGATGCCGAAGGACTGGAGTTGGCCTGCGCGCAAGGCGTTGAGCTGGGATTCGACGGTAAAACCCTGATCCATCCCAAGCAGTTGGCCGCCGCCAATCAGGCGTTCTCGCCCAGTGCTGAACAAATTGCCCGGGCAGAAAAAGTGCGCGATGCCTGGCAACAGGCCGAGGCCGACGGTAAAGGTGTGGTGCTGGTAGACGGGCGCCTAGTTGAGGCGCTGCATGTTGAAGATGCCTTACGCGTGTTGGCGATTGCCGAGGCCCTGAGCGATCGCTGATCAGTCCTTATCGGCGAATCGCGCTGCGCTGGTTGCGGGCGCAGCGGCTTGACGGCGGCTTAATTCAACCAGCTCGAGC
>CEWF01055267.1_pt1 | contig 64961 bp, 146 predicted proteins | sample 531331 | NCBI WGS metagenome assembly CEWF01 (sample SAMEA2622676, study PRJEB7988) | marine metagenome | biome: marine biome (ENVO:00000447); feature: mesopelagic zone (ENVO:00000213); material: "saline water (ENVO:00002010), including plankton (ENVO:xxxxxxxx)" | depth 600 m | reverse complement strand
GCGTAAGCAGGGGCTTTTTGCTATCATGGGTTTGTTGAATTGATTTAGGAGATTTTATGAAACGTTTTGATTTATACCAGATTCTACTTAGCAAAGAAGAAATTGATACCATTAATGAAATGGGTTGGGGTGAAGAAACCAACAAGGTAGTACCAAAAGCTGGTGTTATGTTGAAAAATGGTTTAAACGGATCTAAGAAATTTGAATCTAGTGATAAGCAATATTACACACTAACAGCTAATACCACATGTGATAATTTAGATAAAGTTTTTGATACATTCAACAATCACGGAGAACATTTCGTGAAGTTATCTGAATTGATGCGTTCTGCGTCTGCTGGTGATTTGATTCATAACGTAGATGATGATAAGTGGTATATGATTGATATGTTTGGTTTTGGTGAAGTGGAGGTGTAATGAAATTACGCGATTGGTTACCACACGAAGTATTAACCGACGACTCATTAATTAACGGTCGAATCAAAAAACATTTAGACGTTGATATTCATTCGGAATACCAACATCGACCGTTCCCGCAACGTGGAGATACGTATCGATATATTCATAATTGGGTGTTATTAACGAATGGCTATGCTCTTGGTTGGAACGAGTCACCGCGACATGGTTGGACTTTTGTTCTATCAACACCTAATGTAGTGAAACGATATGGATAATTTATTATGAAACGGGTATTTACTGTATTCGTCGAAGAATATATCGAAGTATGTGGTGATAAAGAATTTGTACTAAATCAATTACCACATCATAATAATGATATTGAAACATTGGATGAAGCCATTAAAGATGTTTTAGAACGAGTAAAAAAGAATTACAAGTCGAGAGATATTGTAAGTATTATTATCCCGCAATATACTGATAATTGTTTCTATTGGTCTGGGTGGAAATCTATTAACGAACCTAAATTATGGAAGAAACGTGGATAAACCTAATATTATTTTTCTGGATATCGACGGAGTGATTAATACTACTGTTAGTCCAGAATGGAACGACCGAATATTTGATCAGAACAGTATCAAATTTTTACGAATGATCCAGAAAGAATGTAACACTAAATTTGTCATTAGCTCTACATGGCGTGGCGACGACGATTATTTAAGATTCGATCAAATGCTTCATGTCGCTGGTTTAGGTCAAATGAGTTTGTTTAGTGTTGACCGAGATATCGATGAAAAACATACCGAATGGCGCACACCTTATATCAGTGTTCATAGTCGCGGTAAAGAAATTGAAGCGTGGTTAGCAAAATATGGTGATCTAATCAATAACTATGTTATAGTAGATGATGAAACTTATGATTTATTAGGTTATCAATTAGAAAAGGTTGTACAAACCGATCATTGGTGTGGTATAACTTATCGTGAGTATGATGCTATTAAGCGTGTCCTTGGTTATAAAAACGAAGGCATGGCAACAATTAGTGAAATGAGAAAAGTCTATCAAAAAAGTAAATGAGGTTACAATGAATCATAAAATTAATAAAGATAGTTGGCATTACAATCTGATTATGCGTTATCTGACAACTCCACCAAAAAGTTTATGTGTATATCCGTATACTGTTATATTTTTCATGCTATTATCGATTGTATTGGTATTAGTTGCTATCACTGTTATTTTATTAGTGGGGTATGCAGTTATCGCACCGACATTAGTTATGCTTGGTTTTATGGATATCAGTTGGAAAACTAATGCCGCCGCGATTATTACATCCTTAGTGTCAGTTTATATCGGTTGCATAATGTTTTATCTTTATTGTCGCGATAGATATCGTATTTATAAAAATAAAAAATTCTTTTCGGATGAACCACCGAAACCTAAACCCAAACCCAAACAAAGTAATATGATCGTCGCTATCATCAAAGCGAAAAAAGAAAAGATTTGTCCAAGGATTGAATATGTATGAATTTAGCTGGTCGTAGTATCGCACGTAGTATCGCAATGTCACTCGAAAAAAGTGTAGTGACAAGCGATAATCCGTTAAGAATAAATTTTCGTTGTCATGTGTGTGGTGATTCTAAGGAAGATCCACACAAAAAACGTGGTTGGTTTGTAGAACTAGATGGTGAAATGTTTTATAAATGCTTTAATTGTGATTACAGTAATCATATCAGTGAGTATTTAAAAGAACATCATCCAGCTAGGTATACCGATTATCTGATGGATCAACGCAAAGAACGTTACGCGTTTGATAGCTTTAAAAAAGATAAAAAAGAAAAACCAAAGGCGGTAATGCCTAAACGTAAGATAGAAAAATTAGAGCATTGTGTTAACGTTAAAGATCTAGATGATAATCATCCTATCAAAAAGTATATTAGAGATAATCGACTTATCCCTAAACGCTTTTGGAAAGATATTTTCTTTACATCGAAGTGGAAATCACTCGCTAATCACATAAAACCAGAAACTTATTCATACGAATACGACGAAAACCGTATTGTGGTCGCTCTACGCGATTCTAACGGTGATATTCAGTCGGTGCAAGGCAGAGCCTTATCTAAAGACACAAACGCCAAATACATCACGATTAAGCCACACGATAAAGCATCTAAGTTATACGGATGTGACCGTGTAGACGAATCTAAAGATGTGTTTTGTTTTGAAGGCGCTTTTGATTCTATGTTCGTCGAAAATGGTATTGCAATTACTGGTGGTACTTTAGATCCAGATATGATACCTTATGAGAACCGTGTTTGGGTATTAGATAACGAACCTAGAGCTATTGATACAGTTAAACGTATAGAAAAGCTTATAGAAATGGGTGAGCGTGTAGTTATTTTTGATTCATGTTTGTTTACTGGTAAAGATATCAATAGAATGATTCAGAACGGTGCATCCATTAAAGATATAAATGAGTACTTGCGTGAACATATTTATAGTGGTAATATGGCTAGGTTGAAATTTAATAGTTGGAGAAAAGTATGAACGTAGGATTTTTCGAATTGATTTGTCATGGCACACAAAATGTTGGTCGTCATCGCGGTAAGCCGATTTTCGACTATCGTTATGAAATTAACGATCAATACATTATCTTTTCTTCGTTGACGAATATTCATCACCCAAGCCGTAATGGTGAATTGAAAGAATCTGATATTTGTTGTGTCAGTATCAATGGTAACTTATTGTTCGGGAAAGAAGCGTTTTATATTCTTAAATCAATCTTAAAAATGGTAGGAAAATTATGAAAAAATATGCGATTTACATCACCGCTGGTTTGACTTGCTTGGTGTTAGTGTTTTCTTTAATTCTATGTGTTATGTTTGGTATCCGTTACTTTAATTCTGCAACCGCAATGGAGCGTACTGTACAAGTCGAAGAAAACGTGAAATGTTTTGTTGTCACTACAAGTGATGGTGTAGCTACTGATTGTTGGAAAGAGGAATGATATGTATAATTTATATACTATTCTATGTGTTGTCGGATTTTTATTAGTTGTATTTAAATACGACGACGAAACGACTACTATCGATTCTGGAAAATTCTTACTCGATATTGGTCTATGCTTCTTACCACCAATCATATTCATCAAATATTTTATTGAATTAAAAAGGTATTTAAGATGCAGAAATTAACTAAAGAACAAGCTATCGTGATTACTGGTTATACTGGTATATTGACTGGTAATGTGTTTGGCGATTTTCATGCCGACTTAGAAAAACGTTTAGGTCGTCCTGTATGGACTCATGAAATGCCGCATTTGAAAGAAACTATAAGTGATTTATACAAAGACGATTTCTTATCCATGTGTTGGAGTGAAAATGAGTGAACGTACGGTAGAACAATTAATCAAAGAAGTCAGAGATCGGATTTTCTTGCGGTATGCAGATATTAATGGAAAAATCCAATTACCAAATTCTTATGACGGTGATGTTATGGCGTTAATGCTAGAAGCGTATGAGAAGGTGAATAATGAATAGTTATTTGAAATGGGCGGGTTCTAAACGGATTATCTTGCAACATATTTTATCATCAATAAATTACTACGAACCTGATGTATTCATCGAACCATTTTGTGGTGCATTAAATGTTGGCGCTAATGTCGATTGTGATATCAAAATTATTAACGATATCAATTCAGATTTGATGAATTTACACGCGTTAGTAAAAATCAATCCACAAGACTTAATCGAATCGACTAAAGAATATTTCGAACGTGGTATCGAATCGTATAAAGATATCCGAGAAGAATTTAATAATTACGATCGAATGGATGTAAAAAAGGCGGCGATGTTTTTGTATTTAAACCGCCATTGTTTTAACGGGTTATGTCGTTATAATAAAAATGGTAATTTTAATGTACCCGTTGGTAGTTATGATAAAGTATATTTACCAGAAAAAGAAATTCTAGATTATCATAAGAAATTGGCTAATTGTATTGCGTTTAACAACATGGATTTTCAAATGTGTTTTGATTTAGCTAAACATAATCCAGAATATGATAGGCGTAAAATAGTATTTTATTGTGATAGCCCCTATGTTCCGCTAACAAGCGATTTCAATTATAGCGCGGAAGGGTTTACTATTGATGACCAAAAACGTTTAGCTCGATTAGCGGAAGAATGCGATCATACTGTTATCATTAGTAATCACGATACGCCTGTAACACGTGAGTTGTACAAAAATGCGACTAAAATTATATCGTTCCCTGTACAACGTACGATTAGTAGTAAAGGCGGTAAACGTGAAAAGGTAAAAGAATTGTTGGCTTTTTATGAACGATGAATTTATTGGTAAAGTGAACGAAGAATTTGTAGAACCACTATCTGGTGAAACTATAACCATCGATGGTGTTGAAATGCAATATATAGATGAACACGATATCCACGATTCAGAAATAACAGCGTTTTTATATGGTAGAGACTTTACATTACGGCGCGAAGGAATCAAGGTCTATTCTTATGATTCGTGGGTAGAAACGTATTGGCATGATGATTGGTGTTTGTATGAGTAGAAATAAAATGAATGATGTGTTAGGTGATTTTACCGTATTCACAGAAATCGGTAGAAACTTCCTATACCACAAAGACAACCAAATCGCCGAATGCGTTAACGGCGATTATAAAGAGCGTTATGGATCGATTGAGGGTTGGATTAAGAGTATCGAAAAACGTGAAACCAAACGTATCGATAAAATTGAAGAACAGATTACCAATCTGAACGACGAAATGCGAGAACGTACTAAAATATTAGTTTCTTGTGAAAGTGTTTTAGAATCGTAATAATGTGTTATAGTGTAACAAAAGAGAGGTATTTATGAGAATATGTGGATTAGAATTTCTTTTGTTAGCATTACTAGCATTATTTAAAAAGAAACAGGATGGGTTATGAGTAAAAAAGATTTAGATCGAATCGAAAACATGTTGGTTGAGATCGCAAGTCATTGTACGGCGTGTGTTAAAAACGAAATCGAAGTATCACCCGAAGATATGGATTTTGGTTGTCATGTAGATGACGCGTATATGATAGGCGTTAATAATGGCAACGCACAATTAGCTAAACGAATATTAAAATATATTGGTGTATAATGGCTTATCCAAGTTTTTTCGATTTATTTAAAGGTAAAGCGGTCATGAACAAAGCTACAAAAATGTTTGGACATGTAGTAAAGTTTGGCTACTACAATAAACATACTGTATTTGTTAAATGGGCTGATGAAGATGAACCAATTGAACACGAAGTTAAGGATATATCATGGTAGAAAATGATATCATTATTGATTACGAAAGTTTAGGTATGCAACCTGACGGAATGGTTGTAGATTTAGCCGCTGTCGTATTTAAAGATAATGAAGAAGTACCCGACTTTAAAGAGTTAAAGAAAAACGCTTTTCATGTTAAATTTAAGATCAAAGATCAAAAAGGAAAACGAGTTTCAGATCAGAGCGTTAAAGAGTTTTGGAAAAAACAACCAAAAGAAGCACAAAAGATTTTATATCCAAGTGACGTAGACGTTACCGTAGAAGAAGGTACGAAAATGTTTCTTGATTGGTGTAAGCGTGTTAAAGTAAACTTTTGGAAATCGCATATCTATTCACGCGGTAATGAGTTTGATTTAGGATTTCTTACTAATATTTTACGTGAGACATTCAATACACGTGATACGTTTAAATTATTCCCTGTTGCATTTTGGAATGCACGTGATGTACGCACCGCTATTGAGAATAGATTATTGACTAGGGATATGGTTCATGCCCCACTAAAAAAAGGCGTTCTCGATGGTTTTGTGAAGCATAGTAGCGTAGATGATTGCGCTTGTGCTGTCATGGAATTAATTTATGCGCGTAGGTATGCGTTAGGTTTAGATGAACCACCAAGTGAAGATGAAGTAGACGAAAATACAGTAAACAGAAGGGTAAAACATTGAAACAAGTAGAAAGTAAACATGCCGATATGGTAAATGAATTAGTTTGGTTGTGTCATAGTCGAGCTAAAGATATGGGTTGGCATGATAAACCGCGTGAGATTGGTACTGATTTGGCATTAATCCATAGTGAAGTATCAGAAGCTTTGGAAGGTTTTCGTAAAAACTTAATGGATGACCATTTAAAACAGTACCCGATGCCGTTGGTCGAATTAGCAGATACCGTTATTCGTTGTTTTGATACAGTCGGTAAAGTCTATGGTTATAACGCGTTGGGTAAAGCGTTTACAGATAAATTGATTTATAATGCCGAACGCCCCGATCATAAGAAAGAAAATCGTGAATCTGAAAAAGGTAAAAAGTTTTGAGTGATAGTAATGTAGAAATTTTTGATGGATTAGAACTAGTTAGTAGCACTGAATTGAGAAATTCTATATTAGTGGCTAATTATAAACTAACGCGTGATATGCCTATTGGTGATTATTACCAAATGTTAGAACGTTTACGAGAACATTGGATGAAATCTGGTTATATTACGGTTCATATCAATGTGAATCGTAAATCACAATCATGTAAGACTTTGAGTGAACAACATTCTATCGGTTACGGTGTTAACCGTAGAGTGTTTTATATAGATGTAGGTGATAATAATGAATATTAAACACGGCACACATGTAGCAGAAGTAGAAGTTCCGAGTGAGGACTATAAAGCAAAGGTAGCTGTAAGTTTTTCTAACGATTGGACATTGGATTATTTGTCGAATCATGATATTGACAAAGAGCAAATTTTCTTGGTTCAATTTGATACGTCTAAAGAATTGGATGATGTTGATAATTATAATGAAGTTTTGGATTCATTAGAAGTATATCCAGACCACTTATTATCACAAGCCGCTTGGATCGGTAATTTTAGCGAAGAATCAATTCCAGAAGTTATTTCGCATAAAATTAGACAATTGTTCACAAGTCCTATGGGTAGTCAATTTAATGTGGAAATTGTTGACACAGAAAAACCAGAATTGGTGAAGTTATGAATATTAAACAAATCGCACAAATCGCACATGAAGCAAACCGCGCTTATTGTCTTACTATCGGTGATGAATCTCAATTACCTTGGGAAGATTCACCAGATTGGCAAAAACAAAGCGCGATGAATGGTGTAGGATTTGTTCTATCAAATCCAGATAGTACACCAGAAGATAGTCATAATAGTTGGCTGAAAGAAAAACGTGAAAATGGTTGGACGTATGGCGAGATAAAAGATCCAGAAGCTAAAACACATCCATGCTTTGTTGAATACGATCAATTACCACCAGAACAACGAGCAAAAGATTATTTGTTCCGTAATGTGGTATTAAGTTTTAAAGATTTTATTTGACATATAAAAACTAGTATGAAAGAATAAGCCGTAACATTGAGTTACGGCTTTTTTATTGGGAGATTTATGATTTATATTAGTCTTTTACTCGAAAAACGCGACATGACTATTGCTCTATTGACAGTATTATTATTTTCGGCTTTAGCTACAACGGTATTTACGTTTTTCTTACCCAACCGATGGCTGTTAACATTAGGTCTATGGATAGCATGTTTGGGTTTATTTTTGACACTTATTCCAACGATTAATGATATCAAACGCGAAATAAATGAAGTACAACTAATAATTGATAGTATCAAATCGGGTCTTAGTATTGTAACCGATAAAGAAATTCATTGGACGGAAAAACACAGAGTTTATAATCGGAAAGTGATTAAAGGTGAATATAATATTGAGGTAGAAGATTTTGATTATTGGGGGTGTGTTAACAAATGCGCCGATGATGTGAATGGTTATATGGGGTTAACCAAAAGTATGATTCTATATAATTTTATATTTAAATGCGATTAAGAAAGTTGAATCCGTTGACCATTAACTTTACCAATGTCAGAGTATAAGAAAATGATACTGATGGTGTCGTCTATAACAATTAAGGGTATTACGATGAAATTAAAAGAAATGATGGGTGTAGAAACACTAGGTGCTTGTGACAATCTATCGGATGGTAGTTATTTAATTTCTTATAAAACTATTCATCTTAATGGAAATTTAAGCCATAAGCGTATTGATGTTCTAAGTATGACGAATGGTATTGGTGTACTAGGTGGTGTATTCCTTTTCGACCGCGATGCGAAATCACCAGTAGAAGAAATTTACAAAATCATTTGACATGGTGTTCAGAACGTGTATACTTATAGATGTTGATTAAAACGAACTAAGGAAAAGTTATGAATTGCTCAAAACTTTACGTAGTACAAATTGTTGAAGATTCTACTGGCGAAGTCGTTAAAGATTTCGAACCGCAACCTTATAACAAAGCGTGTAAGATTGAATCTGGTGTGTCTATTAACATGGATCACGAACGTTTTTCTACTTACATCGAAGTATATAACAAAGAACAGGAGTAATTATGAATAACCGAGAAATTGATATTTTAGTTGCTGAAAAGCGTTACGACCACGTTAATACCGAAGCACCAGACGCGGTATGGGTTGGTAACAAACAGGAAGGTACTAACGTTATTAGTGTGTTGGGTGTTTATAACCCAACACGTAATATGATCCAAGCTTTAAAGTTAGTGATTGACGCTGAAATCAGTATTGATTGGGATAATAAAATGGTATTTAAGGGTGATAAGTCTGAAAAATTCTCGGACAAAAGCGATTTACCGTATGCTATTTGTTCAGTTTATTTACAGGTGAAATAATGTTTTATAAATCCGATTTTGAAAATATGTTGGAATATTCCGAAGAACCATTGTATTTAGACGAAATTACTTTTGTTGAGCGTTTCCGAGAACCTTTAAAAATGGGTGACGTATATGGCGCTGTAATCGATTCTAACGGTGATATTTATTACCTAACCCGTTATGCTATGCATGGTGTTGTAGTCGCTATGTTGGACAAAGAAACCGCAGATATGATTGGTGTACCACAACCAACGGGTAGTGTTGAAGAATTACCTACTATGGCGTATCAATGGTATTATTTGAACATGAATAAATTTACCGATTTAATTACGATTTCGGCTACCGATAATCATGTTGGTGTTCGTTGGGGTATTGAGGAAGGTAAGCGTCCTAACGAAAAACAATTAGAATCTTTGGGTAAATTCTTGACAAAGAATTACAAATATGCGAGTATTCATGGTGAATGTGGTTCTGGTTATAATTCTGTTAAAGAATTTATGAAAGATATGCATAGTGGTGTTTGGATCGATATGGTTGATATCAAACAAGAATACGAAGATTCGAACGAAGATTTGAATGAAGAAGGATTTTCGTTTCGATTTGGGGAATAACATAAGGTTTTAATATGAAAGTTGATTTTAAAAAAGACAAAACATTACGCGAATACGGTATTAGTGTCGGTGATGTATTAATTCATAATAACAATTCGTATTTAGTAAAGATTGAGGATCTTGATAGAACGATAACACATCTTGAAAATTTCGAGATATCGGTTTATCGTAAATTTAAAAATAGCCACGATTTAAAATTTGTTGCTTTAATTAAACGGAATAGATTCGATGAAATCGTAAAAACATTACATCGCCAAAGGAAGTTGACTAAAGAAGAATTGACATGCTTTGTTAAAAACATCGACAAATTCTTTGAACCCAATATAAAAAATATTGTTTATTGTTATAAAAAAGGTAAGAGCTACAAAATTAATCGTATTTCTTTATCCCAATTAAAGATTAATTTTGATAATATCGTTAATAGTACGGAACGTAATTTTTATTGGTTCGAAGCTCCCGCTATTGAATACACAAAACAAGCATGGTATTATATGTCTAAGCGTCAGAAGCGCGATTTTGAAGATTTCTTACTTGAGGTAGAATAATGAATAGATGGAATGTTACAACTAAAGGTGTTAATGCTATCCAAAACATGCGCGAACGGAGAGATTTTAAAAAATTACGAGAAGCATTAAACGCAAAGATTAATATTGCGTCTAAATCGGGTTTTGGTAGTGTTACATTCAAATATGATAATCCTAAGTTTCCGTATGATTCTATGGATTTGATGAAGCATGATTACCATAATGAAGATATCATTTTTCAATATGGCGTTAAGATTGGTGTAGGTTATCTAATTAAACTAACTTGGTTGAAATGAGGTATACATGAACATGTTTAAAGCGTTGGGTATGGATATGTGTTTGGAATTACCATCACAAAAATTCTTTGAACCCAATGAAAAATTCTTTGAATGTATGAAACGGTTCGATAAAACTATTGTTGATGTAGGCGCTGGTATGGGTCAAGTCACTAAGGGTTTATGCGAACGCGGTCATTTATGCGTTGGTATCGATAATAACTATCGTGAAGGTCAATACGGATATATCTTAACTATGGATGCTTTTGATTATCCGTATAAAAAGGATACAATTATTTTAGTGTGTCGTCCTAATCATAGTGGTTGGGTAGAAGATTTATTCGAAGAAACAAATCAAACATTTATTTATGTCGGACTAGAACATAATTTAGATATCGATTTGAGTTCGGATATTCGTTCTGATATGAAATTATTAGCGTCTAACGTTGGTGATGACGGAGAAAATATGTATTTATTACGAGGTTGTTATGAAAAACATTGAAATTAAAACTTCTTTCGATCCTAATATGATTAGACAGACTATTGACGTAAATCATGGGATGTATAAAAACAGCCAAGAACAGATTATCAATTTATCCGAAGATGGTGTTAAACAAGCTTTAAGTAAGTTAGGATATTTGAATAAAGAACAAGCTTTACACTTAACGAATACGGTAGAACAACTACAAAAAGATAAAGATATTTTGTTGGGTGAAAAAATAAATTATTAGGTGAAAATAAAGATTTGATGCAATCTAAAGATTTGTTGAAACAGACTATTAGACAGTTGTGTAAATTTATTGGAGAAAATAATAATGAAAACATTTCATGAACTAGAAATTTTACCAAGCCTTGGTGATACCGTAAAATTCGTACCACATAGTGAAGCGATTTATGAGCATTATCGCGGATTAGAAGGTAAAATAATTACCAACGAACCAAAACAAACGTATACAGTAGTTGATATCAGTGGTAATATCATTAAAGCCAATGGTAATATCAGCGGTCATACGTACTGGTTTAATGATGCTCATTGGCGACCAGTACGCGATACAACACCTATTGATTGGCGTACGCGTAAAGATGCATATAGAGATTATAAAAAATATAAAAATGTAAGTGCGATCGGGCGTAAATATGATATTAGTCGGCGTTCGGTAGGTCGTATTGTCGCAGAAATTGAAGATATGTCATGGTTTCGTCGGACTTTGATTAAATTAGGGTTTTAATGAGTAAATTGGCTAATTTACGCGTATGTGCGTCATGTGAATGGATTTTTCGTTTAGATCAACATAGTGTTGAATGTCCTAAGTGTCAATTTGGTTCATATGGCGCTCGGCGCGTATATGGTGATAAGTGCTATCGGTTTGAGAAAACACAACAACCGTGGTACGATAAGATTATGACACACTATTCAATTAAATTGAGGATGGAAATAGATGATTTTCAAAGCAGGAACAGAATTGGAAAATGTAACCTTTTTAGATGAATATGTATTAGAATCAAAGGATACAGATTTTGGTATTTTCGTGACTATGGTTAACGGTCAAATGGCAGAAGTACCTTGGGCTACGTATAGCGTAAATGGTAATAAACATGTTGTTAATTTGGCTAATGTTCAAGTGGTTACAGTAAAATGATTAAATTAATTAATAGGTTTTTACGATGGCGAAGTTATCGCAAGAACTTAGCAGTTCGCTATAAAATGGCTACTGGTAAATCATTACCTTGGGCTTTTGGTATGAGTTCGAAAACCGCTGAATTAATCATTGAAGAATATTATTTATTTGGTGGTCGAATGGAAAATGAACGCGAACCAGACGAATGGGATGATATAATGGATGATATCAATGACTGATTATCAAAAATTAAGAGAATTAGGTTTCCAATACCTAGATTCACCTTATTTTTGTGAAAAGGATAGACTCAAGTTCAATATCAAGCGTGAGGAACACGTAAACCTTGTGTACGCCATTTTAATTGACCAGAAGTTGAAGTATATTGGTAGAACAAAAGATTTCAATGTACGCGTACACACGTACAGGAACGCCAAATACTGGTGTAATGCGTTTACATCAAATAAGGTTAAAACGGACAGACTAGAAAATGCGGTTCGTCGTGGTCGTCAAGTAGAATTCTATTGCATTTATAGTGATAACTATGATACTCTAGAAGAAGAATTAATAAGTCGGTTCAATCCGACTTGGAACAAATACTTATGTTGTTGAGGTTGATATGGACAGATATAGCGCTGATGAAATTAGTAGTACTATCGTTGATGTAAACGAAATGATTGAACGTTTTGGTCGTGGATTCTTATTCGCTAGTGATACTGGTTATCTATTTTATTGCTTTAATGGTGATAAAGACTATTATCGTTTTAAAGAAAATGATATTCACGAATCCGACGATGGTGTGAAATGGAGTGATATCATTAAATCCGATATGGATGGTAGAGGTGATTTAGAATTCCTAAATTTACCAAAATTCTTTTTTATCGATAAAGACGGTAATAAAACCAAAGAGCCTGTATATTATGAGTAAAGAGTTTGATTATATCGACGTTAAATCTATGTGGGATGAAGCTGGTTATATATGCGAAAATAAATTTGTAGCCGATTCCGAAATAGAACGCGTTGTTAACATTTTAGTTGATGAAATTAATAGATTACGTGTACGAGTCAGTGAATTGGAGTCGAAATGAAAGGTTATTTAGGAACAGAAGTAGTCAGCCACGAAGAAGCTGGTTTTAAAGATTATACACCCTTCGATTGGGTTATGTATTTTATTGAATGTTACGGACAATTTGACGGTTCGCATCACAAAGATTGGGTAATGGATCAAGTCGCACGTATTTACAATGGTACACCAATTATCGTTGAAAAGGCGAGTTGGGATAATGGTCATTACGAATATCGAGTACATCTAGACAAACCCACAGAAAAATACCATAAATGGGTTCGTGATATGAAAGACGGTGAAGATGGTGCGAATACTTATAGTTATGACGAAGGTATTGCGCCATGACCGATCTAGAAAAAGAAATTCTGGACATGGTTCATAAAGGTTTACTGTTTAACGACTATCTAGGTGATGGTGAATGGATAGAAGTATGTCCTTTATGCAACGCGGCGGTGTGTTTTGGTAAACAACATACTAACGATTGTCCGACGACATTATTAAGGAAAGAACGTGATGGATAATAGAGATTATGCAGTTTTCTACGACGACGAAGATGAAATTGAAAAGTTATCTATTTGGTGTAGTAAAGAAGAAGCTTTAAAAATACACAAAAATATTGATTTCCAGACAGTAATACTTAAAAGAGTAAACTTAGATGACTGAAAAAGATAAAGAAGCAATTGAACGTATGGTAGAACGTCATGGTGTTGATAGGATCATGATTATTTTACCTAAACGTTTAGACAAATCTAAACTTGACGATATTAATTGCTATGGTGTATATTGTAGTGAATTCGTACCAGATAATGAAATTTGGCTTCAAGTAAAATATGACGAAACTTTAAATTACAAATATTATACAGATACCAACAAAACGAGTCGGAAGCTAATGTCTAATATAAAATCTCGAAAACGGAAATTTTATGAATAAATTTATTTTTGTGAAAGAAAGTTATAACAACAAAGTGGAGTTCGAATGATGAAAGAAGGCAAACAAGAATTATGGAATTGGTTTGGATTGTCATATGCTAGTTTTCTGACTATCCCGCGTGTATTAATGCATCAAATGTCAGATGAATGGCAAAGTGAAATGTGTAGACTTTTACAGGAATACGACGAAACTTTTCCTAACGTGTATAAACAAGATATTGGTATTACAGTATAGTTTAAAAAAGATGGTAAATTCATTAAACCACCGAAATGGGCTATCGATTATCGTCATCCAGATTTTGAAATGATTAAAGAGTTAAAAGGTGAAAATGGATAAGCTAATTAACAAATTAAAATCGATAGCGAAAGATACCGCCAAATACGGTTTTGAAGAAGAAACTATTTGTGGTCGAGCCGCCGAAGCGATTGAACAACTTCAAAAACGTGTGGCAGAACTTGAGGATTCAGTTACTATATACAAAGGTACTGTCGAAGATTTAGTCGAATATCGTGATAAAGTAAAGAAAGAAAATCAAGCACTGGTGGCGTATATTGAACGTGTTAAGAAAGTGGTAATCGACGGTGTTGAACTAGCAGAACAACCATGTCTAGACGATCTTGAAATAGGTGGTTACTACCAACAAATGGCTTTAAAACTTGAGCCTATTTTGCTATATGAAGCACCACAAACTAGCTTAACCGAATTTAGAAAAGAACAAGCGGTAAAAAGCTTTATCGAAGGTTGTCAAGCGGTCGCAGAAGAACAAAATTGTCCTATGCCTTTCAATGTACAACATAGGGCTGAACAACACGCAGAAATGGTGTAATTATGTTAAATGATTCAATACATGTTCATTGGACAGGTCGTTGGAAAATGGACGACGAACCCGATCCAGATGATCCTATGAATACCTATTTTCATAGTCGGGAAATAATGTTTCCGTATAAACCAAAGCTTAGAATTCCGCAAGTAGAGATTGAAATTAAGTATCTGGATCACTACAATGAAATTGTAACAGCATGGGTACGACTAGATGGTAATGAAGAACTACGTGGTATTGTACCTGACGAATTTATCGATACAGGAAAAATTATTATTTATGGATAAGTACGAGTTAAGACTATACAGACCAGACAATAGCTACGAAAAGATCGAAATAGGTTCTGTAATAGCTGATAATCTTATCAAAGGTCGTTATAAACAGAGAAGTAGTAACCCATTTGATTGTTATGAAATTTATCTGAACGGTGAATATTATCGGTCTGGTATTTTAAAATGGTATGGTGATATTGGTAGTCGAGCGTTAGATAACATCATACCTAATGTATATTTGTGGGTAGAGGAAATCGACGGTGATTATAAAGTGTTTTGTAGTCAACATAGAGTGCATTCGCCGATAAATTTTGAATGGAGAAGTACGTTCAAAGAATATCCCACCGCTGATATTTTATACGAAATCAAAGAAAACGCTCAAGCCTATATCAAAGCCCGTAGAGATTTGATTTTAGACCACTTTAAAAGAAAATTGAGTAAATGATAGAAAGCCCTTGCATCGTCGAGGGCTTTTTGCTATCATGGGTTTGTTGGTTGATGACTAGGAGATTTTATGAATAAATTCGCTAATATCGTTTGTAACGCTCATGCTTATGTCAATGAGTTCGACAAAGAACTTGATAAAATGGAAGAAGCGCATTTTGGCGACGAATTCAGTGAAGCGTTGACAGCGGATATGCACTTTGCTACTATTAAAGCTGATTACGATTTTCTTTCTGAACGATTCAGTGATGAAGAAATCGCAGAAATGCAAGAGTTTGTAATGGATAACCTTTAAGGAGATATCATGATATTAGATAATAAACGATATATCGTCACTTTCGGCGGTGGTAAACGAATTGATATGTTAGGAAAATTTTTAAAAGTCATACTACGTCATGGTAGCGACATTGTTTCATGGGAAATAGGAGAATAATATGTACTACATTTCAAGCGGCGAACAGACCAAAATGTATACTTTACGTATTAGATACATAGAAGAACTACGCGGTATCGCAATCGAACGCGATTACTATATTCGTAACCTATCTACAAACCCCGATAAAGCGTTACAAGTAGCGCGTGATTTAGGTTATGACGTAAGTAAAAAACCAGAATTTACGCTGGAAGAAATTCGTCGCCAAAAATCAGAAGAACAAGCTAAACGCTATGAAGAACAGCGTATAGCAGAAGAACGCGAGCGGGTTTTAAAAGAAAACCGTATGATCGACGATATCAAAAATTATCGTTTTCCATTCGGTAAGTATAAAAATCAGAATTTTGCGTCAGTACCAGAAGATTATATTCAATATTGGTTGAGCGTGGAATTGGGAGAACATGATACTGTTTTACACGCGTTGGTAAGCGTATTGGCTTCATTATTTCCTGAAATTGTCGAACGTATTAAGCGCTCTAGTGGTAATGGCGAATATTTTGGCGAAATCAAAAAGCGTTATCAAAACCTGAAAGGTGAAATCGTTAAAGTCACTGGTTTTGATGGTTTTTATGGTTGGAGTAATGTTTATAACATCATCCTAGAAAATGGTGAATTAGCGGTTTACATGGGTTCTGCTTATATTGGTTATGATGACAACGGTTTTGTTCCCGCTAAAGTGGGCGATAAAATCAAATTCGCTGGTACTGTAAAAAATCATAGCGAGTATGACGGTAAAGCACAAACCAAATTAGCCCGTTTGACCATTAAAGAAATGAATGGTGTTAAAATTAAGAAAGGTGAAAGGGTTGATTGATTATTACATATATTTCGTTTTATCGTTGTGGGCTATCATTTTAGCCCACGTACCATTTAAAAATGGTCGTAAACGTTTGTGTATCGAATCGTGGGGAGATTTCTTCACTTCATTGATAGTAGCGATTGTTCCGTTCTTAAATGTGCTTATATTCGGTTCTATCGCGTTTTATAGGAATAAGATTTATGATTAATATGACTACAATAGGTAGTATCGGTTATTTAATAACCATAGCACTGATTTATCGTATGGTATTTGTACTACCAAAGAATTGTTTAGATTACGAAATTAGTAAATCGGATAAGTGGATAGCTATTGCGTTTATGGCATTCTTTATGTTATGCTTTATCTTGTGTTGGGTATCTTATGTGTTAGCGGGTAATTATGAAATTTGTTAAACAATATTGGATGGTATGATTGTTAGAAGTGAGGGGTAAAAATGAATACAGTAGAAGTCGGATCTATTATTTTAATTAATTTAGCAGAATTTAAAGTTGTTGGTGTTCAATCGCCACGTAGTTTAGAAATCGTATCGACTGAACCAGTACCAGAAGGATTTAAACCTAAAGTACAATACATCGATGTAAACCAAATCGATAAAGTCGTTAAGTGAGTCAGCGTTTTACGAGGTAATCGATTTCGCCAATCAAAAATAGTAGCAGAAGGTAACACAAATGAAACATTGGATTAGTGTTTGTAAAAATGTAATCGCGTCAAATAATAAACGCGGTTGGAAAGATCCACAACCATCTATTCGTGTAGCAACCGCGAAATATGGTAAAGTAGTAACGCGTAGTAATCGTGTTGGTATCACCGACAAAGACGGTAATGTTGTTGCTGAAATCGTGGCTACCACAGATGGTGAACCTGTTATTGGTTGTGGCGCGAAAGTTGGATTAATCACAGAATTTGAAACAGTGGATTTAGAATCATGAAAAAAGAACAAGTAGATGAAATGAGTTTAAGTGAAGCAGTTAATTACGCTTTGAGTAAAATTATTGAACAGGGTAAACCTTGTAAAAACAACGGTTATTGTGCTTACGGTTATGATGGTAATCATTGTGCTATTGGTTGGTTATTAGATGAAGATGACGATGCATTGATGGGTTATAATGGTAGTCTTAATTATCTAATTATCGATTACGGTGATAAAGTTCCAGATTTGATAAAGGATAATACCTGTATCTTTGAACCGTTACAAAAAATTCACGATGTATCAAATAAAGAAATATTTAATACAAAACTTTATGAATTGAATGCTTACGCCGTTGATATCGACCAAGATTTATTAGACAAGTGGATCGCTATCAAAGAAAATGAAATTAAAACAGTGGATTAAGAATCATGAAAAAAGAACAAGTTGATCAAATGAGTTTAACCGAAGCCGTAAACTACGCTTTGGGTAAAATTATCGAGCAAGGTAAACCGTGTAGAAATCCTGATAATGGTTATTGTGCTTATAGTGACGGAAATGGAAACCATTGTGTCGTTGGTTGGTTATTAGATCATGAAAATGAAGAATTGATGAAATGGGATGGTGGAGTATCATCTTTATCAGAAACGTACAAAGAACGTCTACCAAAATTAATTATTGATAATGTCGAATTGTTTTACCACTTACAGGGATTGCATGATTATGATAGTCTTGCGAAGGTGGATTTTGATATCGATGTTATTAAAAATTGTGTCGATATCAATGAAGAATTATTAAACAAGTGGTTAGCTATCAAAGAAAGGAATTGGTAATGAAGGATAATATTAGTGTATCTATATCGGGTGATGTAATCATTATCCAAATCGTTAGAGACGGTGAAGTTATGCAATATACTATGAACGTTCACGAAGCCGTTTCATTTCGTAATATTCTGACTAGGGTTATCGAGGAAGCGTAATGAGTGAGTTAGAAAATTTAAGACAACGACTACGCGATTTGATTCATTCGCAATGCAATACACGTGGTTGTAAAGATTGTCCATATAAGTTTGAAATTGACGGTATCGGTGGTGAATGTAGTGCTACTGATCTAGAAAGTAAAATCATGGATATCGAAATGAAGGATATGACGAATGGGTAGAATTTGTGATAGATGCGAAAATATAATCGATTGGGAAGATGAACGTCGATTAGGACGTGGTAATTGTAGTTGCACTCCACATGATGTACACTACCTAGAATACATTTTCACTTTATACGCTAGATCAGAAAAAGAAGCGATCGAAACATTCAGATACTTTCTTAATCGTTGTTCGCGAACTAAAGACGAAGTATCGATAGCAAATTTTGCTTGTGGTAGCGAACATGATAATGTGATAAAAAGTGAAAAATACTTACCCGATATTTCTTATATTAAAGAAAGGGCGGTAGAGGGTGAATCATGGAAAGTGCGACTCAATGAGGAATTTGTGTGAACAGCGTAGAACATTTATTCGATAAACGAATAGTACAACAAAAAGATCAGATTATTCAGAAACAAGAAGAATTGATCGAATCGTTACAAACGTCTATCAAACAACGCGACGAAAGGATGAAATATGTTGTTGACATCATCGACGATATATTAGAATGCGAACCACATGTGGCTAGATTATTTTTATCAGATTTGAGTGTTAAGTTGAAATCATGAAAGAAGAACAAATAAAACATGAACTTTTTAAATTTGTTGATTGGGTTATCGATAATAAAGATCCAAATCAACTAATGGAAGCCTATGATGTTTATGTCTTAGAGGAATTAAATCATGAAGAAAATCAATAAAGCCGAAGCTAGAGAATGGCGCGAACAGCAAAAGTATATCGAACAATGTGGTAAAGACCTTGAACGTCAAAAACTATTACTGTATAGTGCTGGCGTAAAACGTAAGTGTGGCTATCCATGTGCGGATATTATTCGTAGGTTAGGTCATGCCAATGTAGCGGATAAAATCAGTAAAGCGTATTCGTTGTTAGAAGATGCATTTGAACAGTTTGAGAGGGAAACGAAATGAACAACGATCTAGTAATTAATCAAGGCGCGTTTAACTTAGGCTTACAAGCCCTTCGTCGCGCTGGTAAAGATGAAATCGCGGAACAATTAGAATCTGATTGTGAATGTATCCCCGATGAAATCAAGCGATTAAACGAAAAACTTGAGTTAGTTAAAAAAGAGATTAGATATGCTATCGCTCATGCTAAAGCGTTGTTATCATTCACAGATCATGGTGGTCGTAATGGGTAAGATTAAAGAAATTATCATGCATTGGCGTATGGGTCAAATTCGTGACATTTATCGTGATGGTGTAGAAACAGCTAAAAAGCATGAATGCGCCGTACGATTCGAATTTAATGGTGTAGAAATCGTTGTAGACCAAACTTGTAATTTAGAATTAAGTCAAGATGATTGGTCGGAGATTTATAACGCAGTCGGTAAGGAAAAAATACTACATTTATGTTAGAGTCGAATCAATACAAATTCTTAACTGATGTAAATAACGAGCGTGGTTGTTGTGAATCATGTCCAAATCGTTCGTCAGAAGCTAGTGAGTACGCTCAAAACACTGGATGCTTACCAACGCCTTTCGATATCATAAAAGGCGTCGAGAATGGCGATACGTGGGAATGTCATTCACGCGAAAATAAAGTTTGCGCTTGCGCTAATAATTATGCTACTATGTTCAATATCGAGATTGGCGACAAACCCACATGCGGTTTAGGTCATGGTACACTAAATGGAGAAGAATATTAATGAATAAACAAAATAAACCCGATTGGAACGAAGTTATTGGTGATTGGTTGTGTCAAAATCCTGATGGTCAATGGGTTAGTTTTTACCAAAAACCACAACCAGATAAAATTCGTGATATGGGTAATAGCGATATCCATTATTGGTCTGCTGATCGCGGTCACGCCAATACATATAGTTTTGGTGAAGTTATTGGTGATTGGAAAGAAACATTAGAAAAACGTCCTAGTCAAGAAGAAAACTCAAAAGAGTCGGAAAAATATTTCGAAGTAGTGACACAATACACTATGCGCGGGAAAGATGGTAAACAAGTAGAAATTGTTGTTATCAATACTAACGACATAACACAACAAGAAGAATTAAATCGATTCGAGCGTGTTATTGAATCCAAATTAGGCGTTCCAACTCTTGTAGTTAACATTGGTGAATAATTATGAATAAACAAATTTTAAATTATATTATTTGTGTGATCATCTGGTTCGCTTTTGGGTTAGTCGTATCGCTGTCAATTGCTCAAAATTGGGATATAGTTTATACCAATGAAATCAAAACTATCGAACGAGCGGAAAACGCTTGCAAAAAACATGAATCCGTTCCGTATACCTACGATTGGAAAGGTAATGTTAAGTGTGAGAACGGCATTTCATTTAACGTACAGGATTGGTGATGAAAAATTATAAACTAGGAAATTGGTTGCGTGGTGGGTTTTCGCGTCACTTTAAATCTAAAGAAGAAGCTTGGAAAGTATTAGGTAGTAGATACCTTCTTTCATTTCCGTGTGAAACTATTATTGATGGTGAATGGAAAGAAAACCCTAAAGGTGGTAGAATGGTTAATTTATATGTCGAAGAAGAAAACCAATACGGTATTACACAATGGTTGGTGTGTAAAAGTGATTATTTTAATATGAATGAACGTGTTGATATAGATTCGTATAAATTTCATACACATTCACCGACTGATTTCTACTCATAACGGAGAAAAAATTGATTAAAATTATTTATGCTATCGTATCCCTTAACATTATTTTTCTATCGGTTAGTGGTGAAAGGGAGTTTAAACTAGCTATGTTATGTTATTTCATCGGGATCATCGGTGGTATGCTATTACGAGGTAAAAATGGTGAAGTTTAAACCAGACGCGAATAAAACAACGGTTAACGGTATCAAGCGTCAAGTCGTTTGTGCCGCTAACAAATATCCTTGCGGTACTATTGTGTTGGGTGTACGTCATTTTTGTCCTTTAATGCGTCAGAACATTAAAGCCCACGGAATCAAGCCAACACAAATGGATATGATTCAAGGCTTTGTAGACCAATGGGGTAATTTCATGGATCGTGAAGAAGCGTTAGCGGTAGTCAAAGCCAATGGTCGGTTCATGCGTGATACTGGTTTCCATTCTAGGGAATTATTCACGGAGAATTGTTACTAATGATTTTTATTCAGTTATTTTTAATCGTTTTTGGTGTGTGGTTTAATTATACTAGCTACCATAAAGAAGATGCTATATTCGGTATTGTAGTTGCCGCTATTGGTGGTGTATGGTTCTTGATTGATTTAGTATGGTCTGCTATAATCGGCGGTTGGTTAAATTAAAGGAATTACTGATGACTCCAATTAAAGACAAGGGAATTGCGGTCGAAGATCGCGAAATTCTAGAATCCATAGAATTTCAAACACCAAAAACAGTCGTCAAAGGCGATGTAGAAAAACGCAAAAATAAAACGCGTAATATTCCATGTCCGATTTGCGGTAGTGGTAAGAAATTCAAAAAATGTTGTTGGTGATATTATGAAACAATTATTATGTAAAGAAAGTATTTTAAAAAATGGTATTGTAGTTAACGTCGGTAAATTAACGAATTTAGATAAATCACGTATCAACCGTTATCTTAAAGATATCACTGGTGATTTATATGGTATTGGCGATAATGTTAATAATGTAGAATATATGTGTTATGCAAACGGATCTTTATGTGGATATCCGTATGGTACTCCGTTAGCCGAAGATACACCACTAGTTTCTTATTATGATTTTATTCAATACATGAAACATGGTCTTAAAGGTCAATTAGAAGATGGTATGCGTGTTTTGACCGAAGATGGTACTAAGCTTTGGAAATGCGGTAGCTTTTTTACAAACGGTCATATGAAATTAGATATCGCTGATTACCATATTAATTTAAAACACTCTTTTTCGTACTTAAATATCGTCAAAATTTTTGCCGCAAATGATTTTAGTGGTGACACTATTTACGAGCGACCAGAAAAGGTCAAAGTAACACTAGACGAAATCGCCCATTGGAAAGGTGTCAGTAAAGATCGAATCGAAATCGAGGGTTTATCATGATTTTTGAAAAATATATAGAAGTGATGACTAAACGTGCAGTTGAGTTGGCTAAAATTATCTATATCACTCAAGTAGAACTTGGTGAACAAGTAGAATTGGATGAACTTATTCCAGTTTTCCATAAATTGGATATAGACAACATGTTCTTTTATATTGAGTTTCGTGATAAGCGATATGTTCATTCTGATGAAATTGGTATATCGGTTGACTTGGTAGTAGAAGAAGAATCGTTTAATAAAGCAATTTCAGAATTTTGGAAAGACCACAAATCAACCGTAGAACGTTTAGCAAAAGAACGTGAAGAACAATCACGTGAACTTAAAGAAAATAAAGAACGTAAAGAACGCGCTGAATACGAACGATTGAAAAAGAAATTTGGGGGTTAATTATGACATTATTAATTGCATGTTTACTTATCCATATGATGGGATTATCGCCTTGGTTTTATGCACTAGCGGCTTTAATATGGATTATTCATATAGTTTATCATGGTGATGAATCATGAGTAAACCGAAACCAGTTAAGACATTTGCTATTCGTCATAAAGAAACAGGCGAATATTTTTTAGCGGATAGTGGCAAAAATGCATGGCGTAGTATTGGTGCGGCTAAGAACGCATTCGCTTATCATGGTGCTAGTAGGTATTACAGATCCGACGAAAAAGTTATAGATATTTGCAAGCGTTTAAAAGTCAAACCAATTAAGAAACTCAATGCTTATAACGAATACGAGTATCGTGTACCATATTTCGATGAACAAGATGTGTGGGAAATCGTTGAATTATCCGCTAAGGTAGAAGATTGTGGTAAACGACTAAAACAAGCTGAAAAGCTTTTACAAAGCATTTATGACTACGGTTACTACGAAGAAAAACGAATGGAAGTAGAAAATTTCCTATTTAATGAAAAATAAGGCTTGCAACGCGCAAGTCTTTTTGCTAACATGTACTTGTCATTAATTAAAGGAGATATTATGAAAACCAAGAATGTACGTATTCGACTTAAAGATATTCGTAAAGGTAAAACTGTTTACATCGCGCACCCAAAGTTTGGTGTTGTTCGTGCTATTATCAATTCTAAACCGTTTATGAATCGGGATATTGGGCTGTTTGTACACGTCCTAGAAGAAAACGAATATTTTGAGGGTGGTTATTACGAAACTACCAAAAGCCTTTCTGATATGGGTGTTTACAACGTTTATAATTATCGACGTACATTCCATAATCACGAACAAGCCGAGCGTTATGTAGATCGATATGTAAATGATAAAGGATTCCTTGAACATTGGGAGCGTCATTTAAAATCAGTAGACCGAACTTTCAGTAATTGGAACGATATTTACGCACCAGTTGATGATGACGATTTAGTTGATATGGACGATTATCATGCTTAATTTGATATTAGCTTTACTTTGGATGTTTCTTTACGGCATATCTGTAATAGTGTTAGTATATAAAGTAGTCTACCCGATCTTAGACCGTTTTGATATCGAAGGTTGCACATACGCGCTAATTGCTATCGGGTGTTTATTTTTGTACTTCATATTCACCGTGGATTGGTTTTTCAAAATTTTTGTGGACATATTGAAAATGGGATTAAGTAGTTGAAATGAGTAATTTTTCAGAAAAGTTTATTAACAACATTAAAGAAAGTCTTACCGAAATGGATAGTTCTTGCGAACATGTCGATTTCGGTAATGTGTTAGAGTATATCAAATCACTAGAAGCTGATGTTGAATACTGGAAATCGAAAGCTATGAAGCCGACCACCATGTATGATCGTGTCGTTGATGTTTCTCGAAAAGTAAATCCACGAATGTGTAGCTATGTTATGCTAAAAGTCATGGAAGAAGTTGGCGAATTAGCGGAAGAAGTTAATATCAATAGTGGATTTATCAACAAACCAGTAGGTAAAGATGGTGTTTTAGGTGAAGCTATCGACGTAATCGTTACTGTAATGGATATCATTTATTTGACTAATCCAGATATTACTAACGACGAACTGACAACTATTTTAGATAAGAAATTATCTAAATGGTACAATAATTGTAAACAAGTTTAAGGATTTATAATGAATAAAGCAGAAATTAGAAAATTGTTGTATAAAGTAATCGAACACGTATTATGTTTAGATTTACTAGACAGCCTACCAGTACCAAACCAGAGTTTCGATACATACATGGATAGTTTAGATCAAGTTGAATTTGTTATGGCTGTCGAAGAAGAATTTGCATTAGAAATTCCAGATTTCGATGCCGAACGTATTAATAACATTGACCAAGCCGTAGAATATATCGACAAACATTTAAACGGTTCGTCGGAAAAATCGGAAGAATTGATTGATGACTTTCTTACATCACGCCAAAAAGAAGCTATTAAAGCACTTATTGATGAACGTGATTACCAAGAAAGTGTATGGTGCGAGTTAAGCCTACCAAAACAACACTTGAATACGCCTAGTCATTGGTTAATTTATATCCAACGCTATCTGAATAAAGCGATTATGGATGAAAATAACCAAGGCGATTTTTGTACTATGGACAACATTCGTAAAATCGGTGCTATGTGTATGGCGGCGATGGAACAGAATGAAATTGTGGAGCGTCAAAGTGATTGAGTTTGATCAGTACGTAGTTATGAGTAAAGATCGCAAATGGATTGCTTGTGGTACACCACGTAATCGAGAATTGCGGTTAATTGAAGATTTAGGTAATATCCGTATTCTTACTTACAAAAGTAAAGGTGTAGCGGAAAGTGGTTTTAAAAAACATTGGTTTAGTACGTATAACCATAATCGCGGTGAGAACGGTCATATCGAACCACCAAAAGAAAATGATTTAGAAGCTGTTAAAATGAAAGTAACGTATAATGAGGTAGAGTGATGAATGCATTTGAAAGAAGTTTATTCCATGAAATGGTTAGTGAATATAACATTAAGCGAACATTACACGAAAAAGGTGATCGTGTAGAAAAGATGATTCGTTTAGTAGTAGAATCATCCGATAAACAAGAAGATAAAGAACAATATTTTCGCGAGATCATTAAATCGGCTGGAGAACAATTCGGTCTTGATGTTGTTATAAAAACAATGCTTACCGAAAAAGGAACAGAAATAGGGTGGGTTATTTCTAGTGGTGATCTTAATTTAAATCGCGAAACGACATGGTATATGATTTAAATCAATAATTGAAAGGTATAGTATGAATAATTTTATTAAAGTAATTATGTTAGTATTAAGTGTATTTGTTTTGAACGCGTGTACGGATGCGCGTATTGCGTCAAGCAACATTAGTAAAGCGTCCGATTATTTTGAAGTAGACCGTCGAGTTGTTTTCTACAACGGTATTACTGGTGAATACATGTTAGTTATTCGCGGTAAATGTTCTGTCGAACCATTAAAGGATAAATTAGAGGTTACGTGTAAGACGGGTGACGAAAAATATAAAAAGCATTACTTAGGCTTGTCCGATAACGTAACATATTTTGTAGAGCAATTAGAATCAATTGGTGTAAACGTTTATCAATACCGTGTAGTATTTAAACCAGAAGCGGTCATTCCAGATATGGAGGTTGTCACCAGTGATCAACCTTAAAATTGAATTAGACGGAGTTAAACACTCCGTCCGACATTTACTAGAAACTCATAATAGTGAAATGAGTAAAATGATCCAAGAAGAAATTGAGCGTCAGATTACACAGGATTGGGTTAAACACCGTATTCGACAAAGTGTGACTGATTGTATCAATAAATCAATTGATAGTCTTGCAGACAATCACAGGCTTCGTGAAGCACTAAAAACAGTCATGATCGACCAATTATTAAAGGATTCTTAATGTATTATAGATTCATTTTGGAACAATTAGTAGCAAACAATAAATTAACGCTATCTGATATATGCGATATAGTTAATAAGTTTTTAACGGGTATAGACATTGATACTGATGATATCGAAAATTTCTTTACTGTCCTTAATAAAGTTTTTGATATTCCTATTAAGGTAGAGTTAAGTCAAAAATCTGAGTATAGATTTGATAATTCAAATAGTAATCAGATTATCGAACCAATCAACTATCTTAAAGTACAGATCGATAATGGTGTACTAACATATCAAGAAACGGAACAGGGGTTGCAATTAATATCATGACAAATGAAAACCTATACGATTCAACATTCGATCTAATCACTAATGACAATGCCGATTCGAAAATAATGAATATGAAATCTAATATGATTTTAGAGATTAGAGAAGTCACATCTGGAAAATATACTCAAAAAGATTTAGCTAATAAGCTAGGTGTAACACAACCACGTGTAAGTAAATTACTAAACGGTCATTTATACGATTTTTCGTTACAAGAATTGATTAAGTATTTAATCAAATTAGACGTTACCGTAGAAATTTTTGTAGATTAATTTTCAGAAGCCCTTGCGTAAGCAGGGGCTTTTTGCTATCATGGGTTTGTTGAATTGATTTAAGGAGATTTTATGAATAAGCGCGAACGCCTTGAACAGATTAAAAAATATGGTATTGACGCGGGCGAAGCGTTAATGTTAAGTTCAGAAGAAGAAATCAACGATTGGATTGATCGTGGTTTAATTGACGAAGATTTTCATTATTGGTGGTCGAACGCTCAAGAAGAACTTCGTTGTATGATGGCTGAATTCATTTAAGGAGATAATTATGAAATTAGGTACTGAAACTGGTTCTTTAGTTAACCACTTATATTCGCGAATTGAAAAAATCAAACCAGAAATTGGTATGGGCGCGACTATTTTGGGTTGGACAGATCGTAGTCCAGCAACAGTAATCGAAACGTTTACTAAAGGTAAGTACGATTATATCGTTGTCCAAGAAGATAGCGCCAAACGCGTTGATAACAACGGTATGAGCGAAAACCAAGAATATGAGTACACACGTAATCCCGAAGGTTGTACGTACACATTCCGTGTTATCAAAGACGGATTTCAAGAAGTCTACAAAGCCGAAAGCGGTCGATACAATAAACTAGACGGTAAAGGTTTATTGCTTGGTACACGCGAAAAATATTACGATTTCTCATTCTAATAGTGGTAATATTCACTATAACGTCAATATTCCTACATAATAATGAAAATTAACAATAATGGTGTAATCATGAGTCGTACTATCAGAGGTTCTAAACCAAAAGGATATGATTTTAATTCTAAACGATGCTTCGGGTGTGTTAATCTTGGGTGCGGTAAAGTAGCGAAGCAGATTACAAAAGCTAAAGAGCGTACCCGTAAGCGTTTACAGTTACGAAAAGAGTTGAGGAACTTATAATGGAAAAATATAATTTAGGTAAACCAGTTGTCCGTCAGTGTTGGTTGAATATTGAAACAGGCGAATTCAGTAAATCTTGGTTTAAAGGTGAGTTCGGTAATACAGTAGAATCAATTCTGTCGGATAATTCTATTGATATTAAGTGGAAACTTATCGAATATAGCGTATTAAATGATAAAGATTTTGAATTTATGGATTGTATGAGACTACGATAAGTGGTATCATTAATTTTTTTAGGAGAGAGTATGTATATTCCAAAACAACTTAATTATAACCAGCTACATCAATTACGTTTATCCGCGTACGAACATGTACAGGATCATAACATGCGATTCGGTCAAGCGTTTGTTTACGCCTATTCACAAGAAATTAACAGTTCTATTCGTTTCGAATCACTGTTTTATACCGAATCCGTTGATGAAGCGGAAACATTAATCAATTCTTTTATAGCGGAGTAGTCATGAGTACCGAAACATATAAATGGAACGAATTACTTAGTAAATTGATCGAAGAACCAGAATTAGAAGTTCAAACCGATACAAAGGCATATAGTTTTGTTAATCGTTATTTAAACGAAAAGCAATACGGTATTCAGACCGCTCATGCGTTAGCACGTTTAACATGGTTAGATAAAAGTCAAATTGTTTTCGATTACATGAAAGGCGAACAAAAATTGATCGTGTTGAATGGTGGTGGGGCGCGTGATATGCGAAAGACATTGATTAATATTGGTGAAATTGATAGCACTTATTTTTCCATTCAATGGTTTAATGATATTGATATTAATCCCCAATCACCGAGCGCGATTGTAGTAATCCCTAGTCGTAAAATGCAACACATTATCGACGAAGTTCGCGCTAACAGTAAAGGTCGAGTACGGGTAAGTGGTAATTTACTATTAAACGGAGAAAATGAATTTTTGATTAAATCGACACCTGATGGGTTGAATCAAGCCGAATTAGAATTGGTAGAAAAGATTGTAAACGGTCGTACGGTATGATGTGGCTAAGAAATGCTTTACTTAGATTAATGATTTCTATGAATAGCGAAATGGATGGTTACATCTATTATAAAGGAAAAGTTTTACCCGCGTTTTATAGCGAGAAATTATTAGGAAAACGATATTTATTAACTAATTATGTCAGTAGTGGTACTTACATATTACTAGATGATATGCGTTTATATCCATATTTTTCTGTTATCACGAAAGACATTTTTGATATGCCGATGTTTATCGGTGAAGCCGATTACGTGAAATTAAAAAAGGAAAAGTAATGAATTACAAACAAGTTTGTGAATCTTTAGAACATGCAGACGAGCGTTTTAAATTAGCCAAAATCTATAACGACAACACAAGTGTTGGCATGTATCGCGGTGATTTTATCGATAAACGTATCAAAGAATTGCAAAATGAAATCAATAAACTAAAACAAGCTAAATCGGTCGAAACACAGATGAACATGCGTGGTTGGTCTTTTTTTGATATCAGCAATGATATTGAATACGACGAATATGGTATGTTTGTAGGTACAAAGGATGAATTATTTGAACGTATTCCAAACCCATCGTGTTATAGTCGATATGATGAAGATGATGAATGGGAACAATCATTATGAAAACTGATTGGGTAAATTGTCCTATCTGTCATCAACCAGATATGGAAGCTGTTCATTACGGTGATGAAGATGGTTGGTATGTTAATTGTGTGAATTTGTCATGTCCTAGTAATCAAGTAGGTACACGATATGCAGATTTAGAGCGACCGCCTAAACCACCAAAAGTGATTAAAGGTCATTCTATGCATGGTTGGGATGATGAACCCATGATATGTACGACAATTAATGTTTTTCGTAGTGATGTGAAAGCACCGATTGGGTACTTAAAACCAGATCATAACAACGAAAATTGGTCTATTCGTGATAATTTATTTACACGTTTTTATAAAAAGGTATTGACATGGTTTAAACGGTCTGTATAATAGTACTTGTTCTGTTGGAGAACTTCTTTTAATCGAAATGAGGAAATTATTATGAAAATGTTTTTTAAATCACGTAAAGCTATGCGTCAATTCAAAGGTTCTGCTAAGAAAGTAGACCAAGGCGCGAAAGCACAACAAGGTCGCCGTTGGGCGGTTCAAGTTAGTTAATTAAAGGGCGTTCGCGCCCTTTTAGGAGTGATTATGAATACAGCCTTTAGACATGGTTATGAAGCTTCTAAATGGGAAGGTAGTAACGAAGAAATAAATCCGTATACACCATACGAACCAGAATGGTATGATTGGTTAAATGGTTGGTTCGCTGGACATGAGGAACAAAGAAATGAAAAACGTAAAGTTTAAAATCGATAATAAAGTTGTCGCAAAATTAGTTACAGATAAAATCAAAGCTTTGGCTACCGAAGGAGAAATTTTATATCCTCTAGTTTATCCAAACGAATTTTCTATTGAACCACTATACGTGTACATCGATAACGAAGGTCGAGTTACATACGATTTAGATGAACTAACATTTGAACGTGTAAAAGAAACGCAAATCCATTACCTACACTTTTTGACGGGTACTACTGACGGTCGGTTATTCACTAATGACATTACCGATAATATCTATCTGCAATTAGGTGATACCGCTTATTGGATCGATATTTATACTGGACAGTTAGAATGGCATCCATTCAATTTAAGTAAGACTTTAAAAATGCTAAACGGAAATTGGTTAATTGACGTTAACGAAAAAGCGTTATAGTCATTGACAAGCCCGTTATAACCTGTATAATGGGCTTTGTTGAGTTAGGAAATCGCTTAAAGGAGTTGATATGAACAAGTGGAAAATCGTTTTAAACAATGGCGATATTGGTATCGTAGAAGGTAAAAAACTACTAAAAGCGGTTAAAGAAAGTCCTTTTAACCCATCTGATGTAAAATATTACGAATTGTTGAAATAGGAGTTGATATGAACATTTCAGAACTTAAAAATCGTGTCGCTAATGCCGTTGCCGATTACAACAAAGAATTCATGGCTACACACGACGAACCAGATTTTGGTGAATGCGGTAGTGCTGTCGTTTTAATTAGTTTTGGTCGTAAGCGTAAAATTAAGGAAGCTTTTTTAGATGAAGTTTTACTAGGTATGGATTGGAGTTCTGCTAGTAAAAAAACATTCGTTTTTGAATATGACGGTAACGCTGGTGTTCCAGTACCAACACAATATGCTGGTTATTACCGCCAACGAGCTTACCTTGTATCGCGTATTCTAAAAGAATGGTTAGAAGAAAACGGTCAAGAGGGTGTTGACGTACACGTACATAGTTGGGTGGATTAATGAATATTCGTGATATATCTATGCAAATTAAAGGCTTGGAAGATTTTCGTAATGATTACGTTTGTATAGCGAAACAAATGAACAAAAATGATTTAGGTATTGGTGGAGAATATATTATCACCACCATAAAAGCTATGGATGTTAGGATAGGCGAATTGGTTGATCAAAGAAAATCATTAATAGCAAAGCAGATGGAAGAAAGGCGTAATGAAATGAAACAAAAATTAAAAGGTTTAGTATGAGTAAATTTTTATTAACAGATATCGACGGTTGTGTACTTAATTGGCATAAAGGCTTTATTAGCTTTTGCGAAATGTTAGGGTTTAAATTAGACAAAAATTCAGACCATACCGATTATGACATGGCTACGTGGTTTACTAATATGTCGTCGGAGCAATTTCGCGGATTAGTGACATTGTTTAACAATTCACAATTTTCTAATTTATGTCCACCATTATCTGATGCTGGAACATATTTACCATTAATCGCTAAAAACCATCGTGTCGAAGCGTTAACCGCGTTTGGCGATCGTCCAGAACAAAAGGAAATGCGTAAGAATTTGATAAACGCGTTATTCCCTAATGTGTTCGATGAAATTCATGTAATCGATTTACAAGAATGTAAGCGTTCTTATCTAGAGCGTATTAAACCAGATATTTTTATCGAAGATAGTTTACGACACGCTGATAGTTCGCTAGAATTGGGTATCGAAACATGGATGATTAAAACACCATATAATGATAGTGATAAACATCAATATTTGGATAAATATGAGCCGTGGAAAGATTTATATAAACGAATGGGTGAATAATGAAAATAGGTAAATTTAATTTCGAATACAAACCTTATCCGCATGTATGGTGGATTAGCGACAAATTACCAAAAAATACAAACGGTAATACTATCTTGGGTTGTATTCGTTTGAAACCGAATTATGACGAATCTACGTATCAACATGAATTGATGCATGTATTTCAGAATTATGTCGTTAATCTGTTAGCATTTGCGTTAATACTTTACATTTACCCACCACTATCGCCTTTGGCGTTTGGTTTACATGGTTTATTGTATAAGTATTGGGATCGATTCCGCTTTGAATGTGAAGCTATGGCGATCGCCGTATCCGTCGAATATCGAGCATTCCCTAAAGATCCCGACCGTTGGATTAAAAACTATACAGATGCTATGAACAAAAATTACGATTTAGATGTTCGTAAGTATAACAAAGATTATATTTATAAACGCATCCGTGGTTATTGGGAAATGATGTTCAAATGAGTATCAAAGAAGATATAAAGTCAGAATTGACTAACCGTATGAAAAGTTTGTACGGACAACGTTATTCAGCAAAAACGATGTATTTGCTAGAAAAGACAATCAGCGATTATTTAGAAAGTATTAATATCGATAATCCAGTTAATAATATTCGTATATTAAGTGGCGTGAGTAATACTTCTATATACATCGTAAATTTAGACTTAGAAATTATTATTGGTCGTTAATATGGATATAGGTAGTGGAAACGGTTATCCGTCATCCAAACTTTCTAACTTCGCGCCACACTCATTTACTATCGATGGTATTGAGTGTGGTTCTATGGAAGGTTTTTTGCAATCATTAAAGTTCAAAAGTATTGAAATGCAAATTCAAGTTTGTTCTTTATTTGGTAAGAAAGCTAAATTTCGTGGTAAGCGTAAGAAGTGGTGGCGGGATCAGATTTTATATTGGCGTGGCGTTCCAATTTATAGACATAGTGATGTTTATCAAAATCTGATTACACGTGCGTATGACGAGTTAGCCAAAAACGAGAAATTTAAAAACGCTATTATCGCTAGTAAGGATGCTGTTTATACTCATAGTATGGGTAAAAACGATCCGTCGAAAACGATTTTAACGGAAACCGAGTTTTGCGGTCAGTTAAATCGTGTTCGTAATAATATTTTAAAAGGTGATGTATGAGTATTATTAATGAAGCCTATGATGAAATTGAAAAGGTCGAAGAATTAGTTGGTGAGGATGATGATAATCTCGCTGAATTAATTTATGATATGAGTCAAGCTATGGATGATATACGTTCTGTAATCCATCGCGCCAAAGCCTATAAAAGAGAGCTACAACGTAATGGTTAGTGATACCAAGTACAAAGACCTAGAAGAACGTTATTATCGCCTTAGAAGTGCGTACAGCGCTGTTTTAGAGCGAATTAGTAACGGTCGTATAACAGAACCTTGTGTTGATACCGCTTATGTGTTATCCTTGCTTTATGGTAAAAATTATTTAGATAATGATTTGAGGTAATTATGTTTCATCAATTTGACTTTAACACGTTCGTTAATGGTAAACAGGGTGAATGTGTATCCGACAAACGCGGTAATGACATTTTTTGTTTTCATACAGAACCAGAAGTTTTTATAGACAAAAATGATGGATTATGCGTTAGATTTGAATTCGTTTCAAAATATAACGATGATCCGACAACATCAAAAACAATCACACTTTATAAGAGAGATTTCGACAATGGCTAATGAAGATTATATTAATGCAATCGAACAATACGGATTTGTTACTTTCGCTGGCGTGATTTATGCTTTGTCTACACATACCGTTATGGAGTATAATGAAAGTAATCAAACCGAATATTATCAGATGGGTATTGCCCCTAGCGGCGAAAAAGTTATTATCGATTACGATTCTGAAATGGAAGCGTTTAGCGTTAGTTTAGCAAATGATTAGTATCCAAGAAGAAGGCAACTTACAGAAATTAATCGATATCGCTAATCCATCATTAATGCCTATGTGTCAAATAGTTGACTCTAACGATAGGGTTTTTAATGTCGGTTGTGAAGGTATGATTATGGAAAATGGTCGATTGGGTCTACAAATGAATCACCCCGATTTGGTTTGTATGTCGCGTGAGGAATATGAATCTACTAGTAAGATTACTAGTGGCGAACACGTCATGATTCCAAAATCGAAAGAACATGCTAGATCAATGGTAGCGGTGGCTATGAATTATTTAGGTAATAATTATGAGTAAGGTTGTTATGAGTGTTAAAAATTTAGACGATTTAAAAGAAATAGATAAAGAGATCAATGAACTCAAGAGTTCTGTTCGACGTTATACGAAAAGTATGAATACATTAGCTGATTTTCGTCGCGGAGAAGTACCGAATAAAGATTTCTTATGTATTAGTGGTAATATGAACTACCGATATGAAGTAGACGGTAATACTAAAGATATTATCGAACAACAATTAGAGGTTTATCAACCAGATTTTATTCGTGCTGTTGAAATGCGTTTGGAATCTATTATACGTGGTTTGAAAAATCAAATTTCGTTGAAACAAAGGCAAATGGATAACTTTTTTAAAAATGATTGAAAATATTATTGTTGATAATGGTAATGTTTTGGATTCTGATAAAGAATTAATCTTTGGCGATGAAGAAGTGATTACGACCGAAGTTATGCCATTACCCAATTTATTACATACATTAGGTGTATATAAATCGACTTCGCAAGCTAGGAAAGCTGGTCGGGTTGGTGATATACCAACGGGGTATACTGAATACAAAGCGTCGAAGAAAGTTAGACTTTTTATTTGGAATCCTACCGAATAGTATTGACATTAAAGCCTATACCTGTATAATCATGGGTATAGGCTTTTCTTTTGGAGATATTATGAATATTGTAGAGTTGAAAAAACACGTTAAAAACCAACATAACGATTGGTCGATTATGTGGCAAGAAGAACGTTCAGCCGCTATTTTATCAGAAGCCAAAAAACTCTATTTGAATGGTCGTTTAAAAGAACGTACTTTCAAAGCCGCTAAAAATTGGGCTAAGAAAGAGATTGATCGTAAAATTTATATGGGTGGAGAACTTTATGTCTAATATCGAACGAATGATTATCAACAATCTAGAATCTGGTGTTAACAATAATAAAATGTTAATGGAAACACACCAATGGAACGGCGACAAAGAAATGTACAATTATTTTAAAGGTCGTTATGAATACGCCAAAGGCTTATTAAATTCTATCAAACAATATAAACTCGACGATTTGGGTTAATCATGCGTAGAGAAAAACGTTTTAAACCAGTATTAAGAATTGATAAAAAACTAAAACATCGCATTAAGCGTAAAAAATCACGCGATAAACGTGATATTGAATTCGATTTACCAGATTGGTATGTGGCTTTACTTTATCGTTGTACTCATTGTTTTTATACTGGCGAAAAATTCGAAAAGAAAGGTGATAATCGCATGTCACTAGAACGAGTTGATAACGATAAAGGTTATATCGTCGGTAATGTTATCCCTGTTTGTACTCGCGTTAATCTACTAAAAAATGATTTAGATGATAGAGGGTTGGTTGATGCTATCGAAGATCGAGAAGAAAAAATTGATGAATATAAACGTCAATCCGATTCATTGATTAAGCTTATTAACAAAACCAACGATAGAATGTCTGATTATCTTTATGATTGGGATTGTAAACAACTCAATAAAGTGAATATCAATAATTTAAATCAATGGCATAAAAACCTTAATCATTATATTGATAAAATCGTTATTCTACAAAAAGACATAGAATTATTGGAAATGGCGTTGACAGCGGAATCGTATTACCGTAAAATGTCAAAAAATGCAGTTATGTTATGCTTAATGTATCAACAAGAATTTAATCCTAAAGAAAGATTCGGAGTAAGTATTTAATGAAAACAGTATATCCAGATGATAAGATTTTTCGTGGTCGTTCTACGGAATCTAAGTCTTTTGGTTTTACACCAAGTGGTAAAGCGTTTAAAGCATTCTCTAGTTCACTATATACACGCAAAATTCGTGCGGTAGTACGTGAGACGATGACGAATGGGTTAGATGGTCATATCAAGAATGGGAATCCAGAAGAACCGATTAAAGTCGCCCTACCCAATAAACTATACCCACAATTTACGGTTCGTGATTATGGTACTGGTATGGAACATGATTTTATTATGAACGAATATTCTAGTTACTTTAAGTCTACTAAAGATGACAGTAACGATGAAGTCGGTGGTCATGGTCTTGGTTGTAAAAGTCCGTTCGCTTATACATCATCATTTACCGTTAAATCGTATCAGAATGGAGTTCTACGCGTTTATTCTTGTTATATGAAAGCCAACGGTGAGCCTAGTATTGATTTCCAGTTAGAAACGCGTACAGACGAACGTAACGGTGTTGAAGTATCAGTACCAGTAGAGGAAAATGACTTTAATCGATTTGAAAATGAAGCGGCGTACGTAATTTCTACATTTGATGTAAAACCAGATATCAACGTAAACCCAAAATTCGAAATGGAGCATTTCATTGATTCCGTTTACGTAACTGACGTTTCTCTAGAATCTAAAGTAATGATCCGTATGGGTAATGTAATTTACCCACTATCTAATAACGATGATATTCGTGATGTTTTATGGAAAACTAATTTTCGTAGTAAAATTAATAAAACTATTATTATTGATATGCCTATTGGTGAAGTACCAGTAGCGGTTAGTCGAGAAAATATCGAATATGAACCGTGGGTAGTCGAACATATTTGCGAATACATCAATAAATTAGATGAACGTATTGATAAAATGGTTGACGATCTATATCAATCCGTGGTAGATGATGAAAACGGTTATGATATCATGAAAGAAAAGATGCCTAACTGTATCGATTATTATAAGAAAAGAGAATTTATTTGTCCTATTCCTTATACAAGAAAGCATTGTGGGATTAACGACCAAAGCGGTCATTACCATAATCTAATGAAATCACCAATTTCAATGCTTGAACGTATCATGAACGGAGAACAAGAAACTATTTATGATACCAACAAAAATAAGGAATTCAGTGATATTGATGCGGAAAGTGAGCCGTTTTATACATTGTTCAAAGCTTATAATAGCTTTGGTAATAAACGTAATATCTATGGTCGCCCGTCATTAGCTACGACTGTAAATATGCCTAACGTGTACACTGATTGGGATAAATTTTATCTACTAGAACGTAACGCACCTATTAAGCGTTCTATCGAAAATAATATGTGTAACGATTACACGCATTATGGCAACTATTTCATTATCGATAAAAAGGTTTTAGATGAACATAAAAAACTGATTGATTTTATGTTTGATAATCGTGTAGAATATATGAAACTTGTCGATAAAAATAAAGTTGATAAGATTCCTCGGACTTATGGTAGTTATAACATCTATGCTGTTAAAGCACGTAGATATTCATTGGATAAAAAAACTCGCGATAAAGCGGTCGATCTAGAAGATGCACTAAACAGTCTACGTCATAGCGATTTTAGTTTTGATGGTAAAACAGTCGTTTATTGTGAACACAAAAGCGGTGGTGTTTATATCGATGGGTTTCTTAGTAAAATAGGTATTGAGAAATTTAGTAGAAGTTTGAATGATATCGGCGTTACCGTAGTCGGACTACCTAAATGTATTATCAAACAAATTAAAGAATATGATGGTGATTATAAGTTCGTTCATTTAAAATATGTTATATTGGGTATTGTTAATAATTTATTAAAACGCTCGCGTAAAATTATTAGTGTAAAAGCTACGCCGTTGAAGTATTTGGATCAATACAAAGGCGTTGACGTTAATAAATTTAAATATAAAATGAAATGTATTAGTGATTTATCAGATTTCAAATACGATTGGGCTTTTTGTGATAAACCAATGAAGAAAAAAATTATTAAAATGTATAAAAACATTAATAATAATGATGAAATGATAAAACATCTAAATGATAAACTGATCGAAGAACATCCCGTATTAGAATATGTAGAAGTTGGTATTAATGACGAAAGAGATTTCAAAAAAATTATTAAAGGTATGATAAATGAGTAAAATTAATCAAAAAACAAAAAATGCCGTAGTATCATTTTACTACGGCGATGGTGAACGTAATAAAGCTAAAACAGCACGTAAATTTAAGATTAGTTCACGTAGTGTTGGTCGTATTATCAAAACTGAAGTATTATCAAAACTGAACCCCACACCAGAATTAAGAAAATTAATGAAAGGTGAAGGTGAAGATGTACCGAATACAAATTCATCGCCAGAAGAATGTGGAATCGATGATTTAGATACAGGTGAATATTTAGTAGCTGATAGTCCAAATTCGACTAACGCACCCGAATCGGATATTGTGATCGAAAAACACAATTCCATTCCAAAAGATACGACTATCGTTAATTGGACTGGTGGGTTAAAATTCATTAGTTTGGTATTGAGTAACGGCGAATCTATCACCATTAATAGCGACGACAAACGCTATGACGGTGTTAAAGAAGCGTTATGGAATGAAGATATCGATAAAGCTTTAGAAATCGCGGATAGCGCTACCGAAATTAAAAAATGGTCTAAGAATGGCGTGGTTATTAGAAACGGTCAATTGACTGTACACGGTAAATTAATGACAGGCGCAGTAGTTGATCACATCATTCAATCATTTGAGACTGGACGCGATTTCGATAAATATGTTAACTTCTATATCAAGTTGCTACAAAATACCGATTCTGATAGTGTACGTCAATTGCTACCATTCATGAAACATAATGATATCGATGTTGATTCAGACGGTAATATCATTGCGTGGAAAATGGTTGACCAAGACTATAAAGATCATTTTACAGGTAAAATGGATAACAGCGTGGGCGCTGAACCTTGGATGCCGCGTGAAGATGTAGTTGACAATCCCAAAAAAACATGCGAAGCTGGATTACATGTATGCGCTAAAGCATATATCGGATTTTTCTCTGATTCGCGTATCGTAAAAGTATTAATCGATCCAGCGAACGTAGTAAGCGTACCTAACGATTATAACGGCGCTAAAATGCGTGTATGTCGTTATAAAGTTATCGAGGATGTAACGGAGACGTTTACCAAATGAATTTAATGAAATTTTATCAATGTTGTTTAGACGCTTGTAAAGATCCTAACACGATTACTAAAGATATTACTAAAGTATTCGATGATATGGATATGAGCGTCGATGAAGCATTGAGCATGATTCAAGCTATTCAAAATAATATTGAATACTTCAAAAATTTAGAACAAACTGATAAAATTAAAAATGAACTTGAGATTCGTACGAGGATTTCATTAGAATTGGGTATGTGGTGTGAACGTGTGGGGTATATTCACCCCACACCAAACGGATTGTATCACTGATTACTTAGCACGTCCTATGGTTCTTGCGTTTTGATTACAGTAGATCATTATTCTACGCTTGAAATCCGCTTTACCTGATTCAGTGTAAGGTAGACTATCGTACCACATGTAGACAACCATACCGCTATAAATATTGTTTAGATTGAACACTGGACAACTATAACGGTAAGCCGCTTGCATCTGTCTAGATGTGTGTACGATCCCGTTTGAACCTTCTTCTGAATACGGAGAACCTAAAACGTGTGACTGGTATTCTGGTGTTACTTTCGATACAGCCATACCGTAGAGATCATTTGAGGACATTCTATTAGGAAGTTCACCTTCGAACGCAACGATATCTAAATATTCGTTGATATTGATAGGTCTATATTCCAAAACCATAACACTATCTGGATTGATAAGAGCGTACGCACTTTGTACTTGTTCTTTAACAACCGTGTTATATTTTTCTTGTCGTTTTTGTTTGATTTCTTGGTATACAGTATCTACCCGACTGTCAAATATTCCTTGTATGATTTGTTTATGGCTTGTCCAAACGATAAATACAAATACAAGGACTATTGCTATAAACATTCGGGTTAGCAACACCTTTGGGCGATCACCGCTTAACAATTGTGATAATAATTCTTTCATTTTTATTCTTATGGTTATTGTATGTTTAAATCAAATCTTAAAAATTCACTAGATAATGTGTGTACTCTTATTTATGGTCGTAGTGTAGAGGATCATGTAGGCGACGACTTACCACAAGCGGTTATGGAATTTGCTTATTTAATGAGCAAAGACTACAAAATGTCGCGAACTAAGCTACCAACCGACTATAAAGTAATCAAAACAGCTTGCGAACACTACAATAAAAGTGGTAAGCTACGTACACATTACGAGGTAACTTAATGAACTATAATAAATATTTAGATATTTATCTAAAAATAGGCACAATAATTAGCACGATAACAGCATCTTCTGTTTATATTAATTCAAAGCTATTTATTTTATCTGTATCAGTCTATATTTTGACTGCGTTTGCTATGGTATTTTTGGCAAGTCCGATATTAAAACAATTTAAAATACCGAAATCTCATACGTCACTAGAAAGTATGGTTAATTTATATTCTACTAATAAAGTAAATCCACTAGTTTATATGACGATTGCATTTATTATTGAAGCGCTAATTTTAGTTGGTGCGTTGAGAATTTTTTGGGGTTAATTATGAAATTAGAACAAGGTTATGGTACTATCCAAGATGATTACCGTGGAATGGGATATGTACTAAAAGATGGTAATTTGGTATTAGAACGTGTAGAATTCGAACGCGGTACACGATTATTTGCGGTAGTAGAACGAGACGAGAAAACAAGAAAAATTAGTTCTAGTCTACGAAATGATGATACAACACAACGTGTACGCGTAAATGGAAATGTCTTTGATAAAAATAATAAAGTGAGATTAGTTAAATAATGAATAAACGATTAGAATTAGTTTTAGATATTGTAGCTGTTGTCAAAATTTTAATTCGTACGGAAATGGATCATATAATTGACGAGAAGAATTTATTCATAGAATTTTTAAATGAATCTGGATTTAGGACATTAGGCGGCAAAGAATTTACAGTAGCTAACTACAATATCATGATGAAAAGATTGAAACCCTACGAAATTTCAATTATTAAGGGATATTGTGAGGGTGAATTATTGGTATAAGAAAGGGGCTTAACGCCCCTTTTATTTTACTTCATCGATTTTTGATTTAGTATCTGTTGTATAGAAATTGAATATAAAGCGATAGTTAAGCGATAAAGCACCGATAATACCAGTAATCGCTACACCTTCACCTATACTCGCGGGTTCACTGTTAGTAACCCATTCCAATACGTAATATATCATCCAGCTATTAAATATTAATCCCGATATAGAGATTAATTTCAATTCTTTTATAACCTTAGATATTGCTTTTAGTATTTTATCTAACCTATTCAATATACCCCCTTATAAACCGCCACTTGGTGTACCTACGGTTACTTGTAGGTTTACGTCTGTTGTTATTTCAGTTGATGAATTATTCAATTCACGCAAATGAACCCTAACATTAATATCGTTTGGGAATCCTTGTGTACTATTAGAATTTAACTGTACACTCACATCACCGCTAGTTGGTCTATACCAAGAAGGCGCTCCATTCACGTATACAGAATTTGGTGTGTTATTACCAAGTAGTTCGAAGTATAATTGAGTATTATTAGCCCTAGCAACCGAACCATCCCAACGACCAAGATTAATTTCTGAACTTTCAGTGCGTTGGTTAATTTGACCATTTTGCTTCATAATCAATTCTATTAACGTATAAGTGTTAGTAGAATTAGAACTTTGCATAAAGCTAGGAATGTCCGATAAATCACCATCCCATGTAACAACACTACCTTCTTCTGCGAATAATTGACCTAAATCAGTACCATCGGCGCGTTGATATCCCGTAGTACCAAAAGCCGATCCTTGTGAGACACGTTCAAAACGATTGGCTACGTCATTACCATTCGACATGACGTAACCAGTATCGGGTATCGGTGATGTTAACGTACGTAGTTCGAAAATATCATCAAAATCTCGACCATCATTTATTTTGTATTCAGTTGCCATTAAACATACCTTTTACTTTATCAATAATTAATCGAATTAAAGAACGGTTTTTGAATTCTTCTAATTCTTTCTGTAACACGTCTAGTCGTCTTGATGTTTCAATCGAATGCAATGTACCAAGTTTACCGTAATCTACGGTTAGATAGCCATTCTCGCTTTCTGACACGACTTCTGGATATATTTTCTGTACGTCTTGGGCGATTACACCAACATCGTACTTACCAGCGTCATCTTTTTCTACATTTTTATCCCAAATCCATTGTTTTGAATTTAGTTTTCTGTTAGACTTAGGTGTATAATTGCTAATGTTGTGCTTTAATTTTTCGTCAGACGAAATTTTAAAACCAGAAGCTTCTACATTAAACCTAAATTCCCATGTATTATTAGTGACATAGTTACGCGCTGTCCAATAATCATTACCTAGATACGTTCTATATAACGCTATTTGGTTATCACCCGCGCCTGATAATTGGTTATTACCCGCATATTCTATACCACCACCATGTGATGTTTGACGACCTACGAATAAACGACCTGAATCTGGACTACTGTTACCGTAAATACCTAAAAATGAATTCGACGTAGATTTAATACGAACATCTGTATCAGAACCGTTATCTACTGATAAATTAGTATTGAACTCAGAAGCGTTGCGACCAATAACAGCAAATCTAGTACCACCACGCCATAAATATAGTCCTTCACCAGCGGATGTAGCACTATCGTTATTGTCACGCAACCAAGTAATACCGTATTGGTTAGAACTAGCAGACCAACCCGGACCAGCCGCGCCACCAGAATAACTATCACCGATAGAGAATATATTACCACCCCATGTAGATCCACTACCAGAGTTATATCCATAACCACCAGTGAAGCCATATCTCATAGCTAGTTGAGTGCTATTAAAGTTACGACTAATACGATTATCCGCTAAATATCCACTTGATATATTGCTCGCATCTAATTGAGTAAGTTGGCTACCATTACCATTGAATGTACCATTGAACGTACCACCACTGAATGTTGATGATACGACACGATTAGCGGTTAAATCGCCGTCTAAATCAATACCCGCATTAGAATCTGAACTAGGCGCACCAGTATTGTTACTAAAATACCAAATACCATCACGAACAAATGTACGTAAACCACTATTGTTAGTGTTATCGTCATAATCGTTAAGATAAATGTATTTACCAAGATACGAGTTTGTTGTACGTGTTACGCTATTATCTACGGATAATGTTCTATTAGCGCTTAAATTACCGCCACCAGATAAACCAGAACCAGCGGTAATCGTTCTTGTTTGTCGAACATATCTACTATCGCTTTCTGCGATAGAGAAAACTTCTAAATTAGAACGTGCGCCCGCTACACTCGAAGCCCCTGTACCACCGTTCGGAATAGATAAATCAGTACCAGACCAATTACTGTTATTAATCGTATCTTGTGTCGATAAATCACCAAGATTTAAAGCGTTACGCGCACTTGATGAAGTTGTACCCAACGCTAATTGGTTGCTATCATCCCAAACTTTACGCCAACCATCCCAAGTACCACCACTTGACATGTTGAAATACATACTCTTAGAACCATTACGAGATATGGCTATTAGGGCATTAGCGTCATCATTATTACTAAAACTTAGAACTCTAGATACTTCACTAGCGTAACTATTGGTTGTATTAGTATCGGTAGATCCAAATCCAGCATAACCGATATTAAAATAATCTGATATATACGGCGAACCTTGGTTACCAATACCAAATGAACCATTCACTAATAACTCATTATTACCAGTACCTACATCATAAGTAGCCGCATTACCAAGATTTAAATTAGCGTAAACATCGTTTAAATCGGTAATATCGCTTAAATTATTGTCAGCATTTAAATATCTGTTATCTGATTCAGTTCTTGTGTATAATTGAGACGATGAATATGTTTCCGATTTACTATATACATCTAAATTAGTACGCGCTTGAGATTTACTACCCAAGTCATTTAAATTTTGAGACGTATTTAGGTAATTATCGTCTGATTCAGTCTTAGAATATACACCGATAGCATTTCTGAAACCGCTATCAGTTGTTTGCGTTAATACAGAACGTGTGAATGTACTTGTACGCGCATTAAAGAAATCTGTTGTTCTCAACGCGGTCATATACACATTATCAGTACCCGCTTGAGCTTGAGCTTGTGTAGCTACTGAATAATTCTGTAAATTAGAAAGACCTACATCGGCTTGTGTAGGTTTATCAAATTCGGTATAAACTTTATGGTCGTTGTAAAACAACGAATCACCATCTGGAAGAAACGGTAAATTACCGCCGCTCCAGATGGTGTTGCCACCGATTGTTGTATTTAATTTTAAATCACTCATTTAAAAACCCTTTTTATTTTATTTATCAGAGTTTTAATTAAAGAACGGTTTTCCAGTTCTTCAATACGCTTAGTTAATTGTTCTACGGTTTCTTTTAGTTCTATCGAGTGATGTACACCTAATCGACCGTAATCTACTGATAAATAACCTGTTTCTTTATCTTCGCTAACGCATGTTGGGTAATATTTCTGTACGTCTTGAGCGATTATACCAGTATCGTATTTTTCTCTAATAGACTTAGCAACGTATTCGCTATTACTCCAATACCAAGATTTTAAACGAATACCGTCATTAACGGTTAAATCGGTTTGTTCATCTTTTAATCGAGTATCGGAACTAATTTTAAATGATGTAGCATTAATTCTATCCGTAAAGAATAAACCACCACTAGCCGCAGTAACTTTGATATAATCACTACCATCATACCAAGCTTGTCTAAAGTTACTTGTACTACCACTACTAGTTCTACCGTATATATGTAATCTAGCTTTATCACCATCCTCGCTACGGGAATCCATTTGTTGGTGAGCGCTATCAGAACCACTAACATCAAATTCTAAAGTACCAGTAATAGCACCACCACTAGTTGAAATAGCCCCTATTTCGCTAGGTTTAGGTTTATTGCCTGTATGATACATTTCATACCAATCACCCCAATTACCAGAATAATAACCACGCATAAACCAACGTGGAGTAGTACCGTATGTTTGGTATTGTTGGGTAACACCAGCCGATTTTTGTACTAATAAAGAACCAGCGTGACCGTATGGATAAGAAGAATTAGTATCCGCATTTTCATTTTGAAAATAAAAACCAACCGAGCTATCGGTGTTTAAGTTATTTAAATTCGTGGATTCTAAATCAGTAGCATTAAATGGAATAGAATTATTACTTAAATTATTATTAGATATAGTACCCGAAATATTACTTGCTTGTAAGTTTGTTATTCCAGAACCATTACCGTTAAAACTATTTGCAATTAATTCACCAGAACTAGTCAAAGATAATAAAGTATCCCAAGATATAGCGCTACCAGAATTACCGCCGCTACCATATTTCATTTCCCATATAGGATCGCCTGTTACACCTAAATCCCAAAAGAAAGCCTGTTCACTACTTACCAAATAAGTTTCATCGTTTCCATTTGTCGCGTTCCATTTTAATTGTATTCTACCATTACCATCTTGAACACTAAGTAAAGCAGACGAAGTACCACCCACTAACTCTATTGTATCGCTATTTTTACCAGTTCGGTTATCTCCACCCAAAGTGATATTATCGAAATCTACATTACTACTTGTATTCAGTGATTGATTTGCGAAATTAGTCATACTAGTTGTTATTGTAGGTAATCGGTTTGATACGATAGTACCGCTAACAATATCACTTGCATCGTGAGTATGACTTAAATCAGTGGTTAAATCACCATAATTCAAACGGTCTAAAATTAAAGTACCATTACCACTACCCGAAACACCAACAATACGACCATCATATGCAGTAATCCACTGATTAACGTTAGTATTACTAAACGGTAAATTAGAATAAGAAACAGTACCAACTAAATTATCAACACTTAAATCAGTTAGACCAGAACCGTTACCAGAAAAAAATGATCCAGATAAAGCCAAAATTTCACCAGAACTGGCGATTTTTAATCGCTTCTCTAATCCATGTTCACCTGATGATGTACCAGTTGGCGTAGTCCAAAAAGATATAGACATAGCACCAGTATTATTACTAGAAAATGTTTGTTCTGCTTCACCTATTACAGCCGCACCGAAACGAGGAACTAAAGGACTCAAATCATTATCAGTACTACCAAATTTAATCGCGGGTGTATATTTACTTGTTGTATTAGCGCCACCCATTAATAATTCTAGACCATAATCCGTACCATCAAAACTTTGACTACCATTTAAAGGGTTATTAATTTTTACAGAACCTTGAGTCACGTCAAAGTTCATTCCATTATTTACGGTCTGTTCTCCCGAAGTACGTAAGACGGTAGAATCAATACTAATAGTTCTATTCGCTTCTAGACTACCACCACCATTTAAACCATCACCAGCGGTAATAGTTCTTGTATCCAACGCATATTTATCGTCGGTTTCGGTTTTAGAATACACGCCTAAACGTGTACGCATAGCCGAATCTGTGTTATCCGTTAATAAAAGTCTTGAAAAGTTAGTTGTTTTTGATGTAAAATGATCACTAACACGTAACGGAGTCATATACAATGAATTACTTGTTCCTGTAATCGCTTGGGTTTGATCCGCTACACCATAATTTAAGACATTAGAAAGACCTACATCGGCTTGTGTAGGCTTATCAAATTCGGTATAAACTTTGTGTCCTTCGTAAAACAAAGAATCACCATCTGGTAGTACGGGTAGATTTCCAGCACTCCAAATGGTGTTACCACCGATTGTAGAATTTAATTTTAAGTCACTCATGTATATTCCAAATCGTTATAGTTATTTTAATTTTTATTACTAAATCGAATTTTAACAGTTTCCTTTATATATAATTATTATAGGAATTACTGTTAAAAAATGCTTTAAAGCATAATGTTAATAGCGCCCTTGGCGCGTAAGCCGTAGGCTTACATTTCTGTATAATTTATTGCTTCTAATTTTCTAGTCGTAAACGACAATAAAGATACTTCTTTGATTACTGGTAATGCATATTTTACATCTGATGTAGTCGTGTTATCTTTATCAGAAACGTATATTTTTAATCCGTTTACACCACTAGTCATTTGAAAAACTGAACTGTTATTAGGGTTGTCAATATCAAATTGTGATTCGTGATATCCTATTACCGAGTTTTTGAAATCGATTACATCGCCATTAGTCCATGTATAAGGTAGAACCCAAAAATACATCAACTTATACGTATCACCAAAATCACTACTTGGTATGTTAACGGCTTCTGGATCTGTTACAGGAGAACCTAAATCATCTAATAAATCGGCGGTGACACCATTATCAAACGCTTTAACACCCAATGAAACGCTACCAGAATCTTTAGTAGCTTTAACCCATATACCAATAAAATAAGGTTTTGTATTATCTACTAAGCATTCACTAGCACTATTCAACGTTATAGAAGTATCTGTTTTGGTTACCGCTCTATCTTGATTATTGGTTAATACTTGATCGTTCCAATAAACATCCTCGATAACATCTTGTTCTAACTCAACACCACTATGAGCGTTGGCTTCTAAATCAGAATCTTCATACCAATCGGTATCAAAAATATCATGTCCATGTACGTTTTGTGATACTTTACTACTGTATATACCTTTTGAACTTATAATTGTATCTTCTGGTATCGGACTAAACCCATTGTGTAAACCAATTTGGATACTATCAATTTTTGCAGTACCCGAACCTGTATGAACCGTTCTAACAACAATACGATTAGTACCTGTTGGTGTGTCGTAAATGATGTTATAAGATTGCCACAAATCAATAGAATCACATGTAAATGACATAACATCCAATGATGTAGTATTATCAAAAAACTCTATCTCTAATGATACGATTGTGTTAATATCATTCTTCATAAACGCACTAGCGGTGATGTAACTATCGTTGTTTATCGCTTTATCAACTAATACCGTGTTAGATGAATATTCGGTGTCATCTTGATATATAGGCTTACCAAATCCGTTATCACCTAATTCGTTTATATTCTTGAACGTAGTTGATAAAGTAGCCGTAGGACTTGTTGAAGTCGTACCACTAACAGATTCATATACAAAACCGAATGTACCATGACAAATAGCTGAATAACATGTCTTAGGTTTACGATTTAAAAAGTTAGTACCTAACCATTTCCATGAACCTAGACGCTCAAATTCCGCATCAATTGATAGTGTACTACGAATACCTTTTGTACCGCCTGTCGCTAATAAAGCGATATGATCAGCGCCTAAATTTTGTAAACGACTAATCAATGCGCTTCTAGCTGTTGTGTTATCGTAAATGTCGTATACACCGTCTGATAAAACATTCATAGACGAATCAAATACGACCATAGCTAATCCGTTTAAACTTGGATTACCATGTTCAGTACCGTTAATAAGCACTGAACGGCTACCATTCGAACCGTTCGTACCTACTACTTTTACAGAGTTGTCTATTTTGTTTTCATCTAGTTTTACGGCTTTTATACCTGTTCTACTAAATTCTAAAAAACTCATTATGGATTCTCTACCCAAGTAAATTTAACTGTTTCGTTTACTGGATCGGGTTCAATTCTCAAATTACCAATTTGAATATAGTTATTAACAGAGATATCATCGAATGTAGTACCAGAGATACCCGCTTTTTCATCGATTTGTTCTTGTAATAACCTAACCACATTAGCGGTAGCCGCTTGTGTTTGGCTTGTACTGTCTACTGCGTTATTCAGTTGAACAATACCTTGTTGAGAAGTTGTAGCCGATGGTACACTTTTCAGTTTGTTAAAATTAATTTTAGCGTCTGATTCAATAACTGTTGTACTATTAACAGCATAACCAGCGCTTGAACGTAGTAAACCACTTGTATTAGACGAGAATAGTTCGGTATAATCCGTACCATTACTTGAATAATCAAATACAAAACGTCCATCAAAACCAATTCTAGAACGCGTGTAATGTGCGTTATTGCGATTTAAACCATAACTTGGTGTATTATCAGCAGTAGATTTAACTGACATTAAACCAGTTGTGTTTTGTACTAATAAATCACCGTTTATAGTATCGCCTTGGTTTGATACGTACGTATTATCTAGTGTTTTACCGTTTTGTGTTATTACACCACTAACTAATGTATCAGTAACGTTTAAATTACCATCTACGTCTACACCAGTTGCGGTCGTCGCTAACCTTTGAGTACCATTGTATCGTAAGTTAACAGCACCGTTTGTGGTTACGTCGAAATTAGATACAAATGAACCTGTATTATCATCACCAATACGGAATGTTTGACTAACGCCTGTTAGACGTACATCACCATCGGCTGAACGAATTAATGAAAATGTTTCACTATCATCGCCGTTGTTGAATATTAGTCCTTTGTTTTCTGTAATAGTTAACGAACCATTTAATCGGTCGTCTACATCACTACGTAAGAAACTAGTACTATCGATACCATCTAACAATTCGCTATCTACGGCTTTAGCCCCACTTGGTAAGAAGTAAGTTAAAGCGTGATTTAATGTACGCGGTGTTACCACAAATCCGCTATGATCGTAATCATCTACGGCTTGAGAACTACCGTTAACGTTATCACCGATGAACGCACCACCTTTCGTACTTGTTTGAACAGTACCACGATAAGATTGCGAACTAATCGCGTTTGTACTTGTTCTAGTCCAACGTAATAACTTAGCAGGGGTAATCGCGTTTGTGTCGTTAGTACCCGCGTCTGTTTCTGTATTATCAGCAATTTCTAATACACCCGCTAATGTTGTTGTAGCGCGTCTTGCATCCAACTTCTTAGGTGTGATAATATGTGTATCGTTGGTATTACTATTAGCTTCTGTTTGTGTAGCTACTTCTGCTAGACCGCGAATTGTTTCCGTAGCTTGTCTACTATTTAGCAATTCTGGTGTTACAATCGCGTCATTAGCGAAAGAACCTGATGTAGCAACTTGTAATTCCGATGATGTAGCTAAACGTGTTAAACCACGACGAGTAGTTGTAGACGTTCTATTAGCTAGTGTTAACGGGGTTACCGCACTATCATCAATCGGACTATCTTCATAGTTTTTATTAACTTCTGTTTGTGTAGCTAATGGGATGATACCCGCACGATTACGATAATTTTCATCAACTTTATCTATACGATAACTGATAATATCGATAGTCCAGCAATCGTTATCCTCACAATACGTCAAACGCAATGTAGGAGAACTAAAGTCACTGACTAGAGTAATACTGGTACTTTGCGTTAATTCGCCTTCTGTTGGTACGTCAGAGAACTTATTCTTGATGTATTTGTTGATATCACCAAGGATTGTGTGTGGTGTATTCGGATCACAATTAATAGTAATCGATGCACCCACATAACTATAAGTATTAGTCAATTCGATGAAGTCGCCATTGTTAGCGTCTTTTGGTAACGTAATGTTAATAGCACTTGTTGGTGATGTATGACGAACCGCGATATGCTCTAATGGTTTAGCGACATAATCAGACGTAATGATATTAGTACGTGTACGGATATCCGCATCAAATACACGCCAACGGTTTTGCGTTTTATCAAATACAACCGCACCCCAACCAATAGTATTAAACGTTTTTTCTGTTGTCGTACTATTATCGATTGTATGTGTACTATCTGGATGTACTTTTAAAACAGTACCGTTAATCGAAGCTAATCCATCGATATCGTAAGTTTCAAACAAATCACCATCTTCTGCATAACGTGGTAACGTCAATACGAATTGACCAGTTGATGAACGACGATAAAGTTTTTCGCTTGCTGTAATCTGGATGTTACCCGCATTGGCTACGCGTGAGTTACCACGATCCTGAATAGAAACTACCCATTCAGCACCATTAAAGATAAAGATATACAATGCTTTTTTCTTAGTAATAATAAACTCATTACCAAAACCATTGATCGTAATAGAACTAGTTACACTTGCTTTAAGTGTAGCGATATCACCACCTTCATCTTGGACAGCAATAATTTCACCGTCTAATGGTGATGTAGGTAATTCAATAGTAATAGGGTTACTTTGGTTTTTGATCAAGTAACGATTACCAGCGGTAGCCGCGATTGTTCCTTGTGTTTCTCGGATAAATGGCGTGTCTGTACGAACCGCAGACCATAAATCTGGATCAAACGCACCCGCAGGAGCGCTGATATCTGATTTAGCAGACCACAATCTGTTTTCTCGGATAATGACGAACCCGCTTTTATACGATCTAGTAGGATCGTAATCCTGAACTGTGTTATTTTCTGTATAGTATGATACGTTAACCGCATCTTTGTTTTCGCCGTTTCGTGGATCGCCTAGATTTACTAGAGGATTGTCAGATCCATCGAAACCCGAAAGTGATTTAAAAGGTTTTTTAATAGCCATTATGTAAATCCGTTTTTATTGTTAAAATGTGTGATATTATGTATCTGTATTTATTTAGTGAGGTAAATTTATGCTAGACGATCTAGATGACGGAATGAAACAAGGTGTACATCTTGTCGATTTCAGTCAAATTATGATTTCGAGCGTTATGGCGGCGTTCGATGAAGGCGAACCGATTACGGTTCAAGATATCAGAAAAGTATTTTTGAATGTCTTAAAACACAACGTCATAAAACGTAAAAAAGAATATCCTATTGTAGTAATCGCTTTTGATGATAAACGTGGTGGTTATTGGCGTGAAAAGATTCACCCAACGTATAAAGCAACACGTAAAAATAAGCAAAAGAAAACCAAATGGGATTGGGATACGATTCACGAAGCTATGGGTACTATTCGCGATGAATTAAAAGAATATTTCCCATATATCACAATTTCAGTTCGTGGTGTTGAAGCGGATGATATCATCGCAACATTAACTAAGACGTTATCAAGTAACCATAATATATTTATTACTGGTGCAGATGGTGATTTCGCACAATTACAAGTTTTTCCTAATGTTCGACAATGGAATCCTATTCACGAAAAATGGGTGAAACCTAAAACGGGTGATCCGCGTACTGATTTATTAACCAAATTAATTAAAGGTGATACTAAAGACTCTATCCCGAATATTAAATGTCCTATCGATTGGTATGATGTTAAAGAGGAAGGTAAACGCGCACCATCAATTACTAAAAAGTTCTTGAAGCCTATTTTTGAAGCTGATAACCCACAAGAACTATTGGAAGGTGATGAACTGGATAGATTTCAACAAAACGAAAAATTAATTAGTTTTGAATTTATTCCAGAACATATTCAATCGGAAATTATTGAATTATACGAAAATACTAAACCAGCACCTAAATCGAAGTTGCATAAGTATTTCGTAAAAAATAGATTGACAGATTATATGGCAGAAGCGGGTAGTTTTTAATGAAAACAGAAGTAGTAGTAGAAACATTTCCATTGACTAACGCGAAAAAACAACAAATTAGTCTGGAAATCGAATGTATAAAAGAAACATACGACGAGTATACTTATATAGAATCAGTGTTAGAATGGTGTGATGTTAATGATGTTGATGTAACAGAAATTAAGAAATACATCAATGAGACATTGATTAGAAAAATTGAGGTAGAAGCTAAAGATGCAAACCTTATTAAAAATAAAGACACCGCCAAATCCAAAAAGGATGATCAATGGCTTTTCGGTGTTTAAATTATATGTTGCATTAAAAGCCCACTTTAAAGGTACATTCGACGTAGAAAAATATCATTGGAATATGAAAGTATCGGTTAATGCTTACAGAAAGAGAAAAGACCGATACTTCTTTGATAAATTATCTGACAAATATAATATCAGAGAATTAACCATGATATTCGCGTTTAATTTCTTATCTAATGATAATGCATGGGCTGGCGACTTAGTAGATTCCGATGCTATATCATTTTTTAGAAAACGCGAAGGTGAAGTTAACAACGCTTACAACATGTTCAAAGATGATCTAGAGAACATGATATATTTTTGTCGTAAACGTGAAATTAATTTCAAAAAAATGTTCGATTGGGATGATAATCATCCTATAATATTTAAGATGCTTCAACAAGACGCTATAAGCTATGAAACGTTTGTGATAATCGACACCATAGGAAAATTTACCCATAAGTGGGATAACACTGATGTTATATGGAACGAATACAGAAAACGTATCGAAGCTTATAAGAAAATTTTAAGCATAAATACTAATACTTGCAGAGAATTGTTCAAGTATACACTTAAAACAGCTATCTAACAGTATAACTAATTTTTAACTATTTTACAACTAAGGTATTAACTTATGGGATTCAAAAGAAGTAACATATCTAAAATCCAAAATCAACTAGATAACATGACTTCTAGTAACAACTACGAAGATAAAGATGAATGGAAACTTGCCACCGATTCAGCGGGAAATGGTAATGCCATTATCCGATTCTTACCAAGTAAAGATGATGACAGTCTACCGTTTGTTAAAATTTACACACACGGATTTAATCATAAAGGTCAATGGTTTGTTGAGAATTGCCCTACCACACTTAATAAAGATGGTGAAACGCTTAAATGTCCAGTATGCGAATCTAACAGTGAATTATGGAATACTGAATTAGAAGCCAACAAAGATATTGCACGTGATCGTAAGCGTAATCTTTCTTATTGGTCTAATATCATGGTTATTAAGGATAGTAAAAATCCCGAAAACGAAGGTAAAGTATTCAAATACCGTTTTGGTTCTAAGATCATGGAAAAAATTCAGAAAGCGGCGAACCCACCAGAAGAATTAGGTGATGATCCAGTTGATGTTACTTGTGTTTTTGATGGTGCAGATTTCTTCTTGTCTACTAAGAAAGTTAGCGGTTATCAAAATTATGATGACTCGCAATTTAAATCGCCAAAACCGATTAAGAATATCGATGATGAAGAATATCAAGATGAATTGATGAAACAAATGCACGATTTGAATAAAATTGTTGCGCCAGATCAGTTTAAATCTTATAATGATCTTAAAAAACGATTAGACCGTGTTATTGGTGAAACTAAGTCAGCTTCAAAAGCAACGGCTGATGCGGAAAAAGAACTAGACGATTTCGATACAGAATTAAATTCTGCTAAGAATGAAGGTAGTGTAGATGATGACGTTTTTGATGATGACGTTAGCGATTCCGTTGATTCGTCTGCTGATGTTGACGATGACGATTTAGATGATCTATTAGATGGTTTAGACGAAGATTAATTAAGGGGGCTTTCGCCCCCTTTTTTGACCGAGGAATATATGAAAGAATATAAAGAAGTATTAGAATATACACTCAAACATGGTTCTATGAAAAATAATAGAACTGATTACAAAACTTTATCTACTAACGCATATCTAAGTAGAATGGATGTTAGTGATTCATTTCCAGCTACAACAATTAAAAAGATTGCATGGAAACCAGCGGTAGGTGAATTCCTATGGATGGTAAGTAGTTCAACAAATGTCAATGATTTACGAGAGATTACTTATGGTAAGGGTTCTGATAAAAAGACTATTTGGGATGCTAACTACGAACATCAAGGTAAAAATTTAGGTTATGTAGACGGTTATATGGGTAAAATTTATGGTCACCAATGGCGTAAAGGTAAATTCGATCAGTTACAACGCGTGATCGATAAGATTCGTACTATTGGCGATGATCGTAGATTATTAGTTAATTCATGGAATATCGACGATTTAGAAACGATGGTAGTACCACCATGTCACTACGCGTATCAATTTTATGTAGATGGTGATAAATTAAGCCTATCGTACGTCATGCGCTCTACTGATTTAGGTCTAGGCTTACCCTTTGATAATGTACTTTATGGGCTTCTGCTTTATGTAGTCGCACAAATGACAGGTAAAAAACCGCACATGCTGAACTTTATTAATTCTGGCGATATTCATATTTATGAAAATCATATCGATGCGGTAAAAGAAATGTTAAAACGTGAACCTTATCCAGCACCGAAACTAAATATTAAAACACCGTTCGATCAAAATTCTACGTTGGAAGATGTAGTAAAGAGTGGTGTAGAAAACTTTGAATTAGTTGACTATAAATGTCACCCACGTATAAAGATGGACATGGCGGTATGACGAAAGAAGAAAAACGAAAATATACCACAAAAATTGTACTTAGAACAATTGGTGTAATCGCATTACTAGGTTATTGTTTATTATTCCTGTATGTAAACTATAATACCGAACGTAAGGGTATTACTAGTACACATGATTGGACATACCAAGGAATCGAAATTGTTCCGCATGTCTACCCAAGTAAAGCCGAAGTGAATGAAGCGTATAAAGTATGGGTTAGTAGTCAAGGTTACAACTACGACCACCAAGAACGTGTTGGGTGGGCTACGTGGAGTGACGATAACTATTGCGAAGTTCATTTTCCTAGAATAAAAAACGAAAACGATAAAGAAACATTAGAAATAATTGGTCATGAAATTGCCCATTGTTTCTATGGAAATTGGCATAAAGAGGTTAGTAAATGAGAGTTACTAAAAGTTCTGGTATCACACAAGAGTATGACGAAGATAAAATTTTAAATGTTATTAAGTGGGCTTCATATGATTGTGAAATTGACCATAACAGTATCTTAGAAGAATTAAACCAATACATGTATGATGGTGTTTCTACGAAATCAATCCACAAAAATTTAGTAAAAATCTGTGCTGATAAGATTTCAGTTAACACACCAGAATATCAATATGTTGCCGCAAGAACATTGATGTTTGGTTTACGTAAAGATGTATACGGTTGTTTTCAACCACCTAAACTATACGACCATATTAAGCATAAAACTATTATAGGCGTATACGACAAAGAAATTTTACAAAAATACTCAAAAGAAGAAATAGATTTACTCGACGAATACATCGATCATGATAAAGATTTTGATTTAAGTTATGCGGGCGCGATGCAACTTAAAGAGAAATATCTAGTGAAAGACCGTTCTACTGGTGAAATTTTCGAAACTCCGCAGTTTGGTTATATGTTAATGTCTATGTGTTTACACCAAGAAGAAGATATTACCAAGCGTATTGAACGTGTTGTTAAGTTTTATGATGTGGTTTCTAAAAAGAAATCGAGTATGCCTACACCAATTATGGCGGGTGTACGTACACCGACCAGACAATTTAGTTCGTGTGTGTTAATTGATAGTGGTGATGACTTAGAAAGTATTAACGAAACTTCATCGGCTATCGTTAATTATATTTCTAAACGTGCGGGTATCGGTATTAATGGTGGTCGTATTCGTGCGGAAGGTTCACGAATTCGTTCTGGTGAAGTACGTCATACTGGTGTTATCCCATTTTGGAAATACTTTCATGCCGCGACTAAAAGTTGTAGCCAAGGTGGTGTTCGCGGTGGAGCGGCAACTATTTATTACCCATTATGGCATTTAGAAGCAGAAAAATTATTAGTTCTTAAAAATAATCGTGGTGTTGATGAAAATCGTATTCGTCAAATGGATTATGGTGTTCAGATTAATCGACTTATGTATGAACGTCTAGTTAATAACGATTATATTACGCTATTCAGTCCTGATGTTGCGAATGGTAAACTATACGAATATTATTTTTCTGATCCAGATAGATTTAAACAAGTATATGAAGCTCTAGAAGCCGATACAACGGTACGAAAGAAAAGAGTAAGAGCATTAGAGCTATTTTCTAATTTAATGCTTGAGCGTTCTAGTACGGCGCGTATTTACATACAAAATGTAGATAATGTAAACCAAAATAGTCCGTTCCAAGAACCTATCTATCAAAGTAATTTATGCGCCGAAATCGCGTTACCTACATCACCTATTATGAAAGATAGTGGTGAAATCGCATTGTGTACATTGGCGGCATTTAACTTAGGCGAATTAGAATACGACGAAATTGATGATGTAGCGCTTACAGTGGTTCGTGCATTAGATAACCTATTAGATTATCAACATTATCCAGTAAAACAAGCGGAAAGGGCTAAACTACGTAGAAGTTTGGGTATCGGTGTAATCAATTACGCATATTTCTTAGCTAAAAACTTTACTAGTTACAGCGAAGATGATTCTAAAGAATTGACGCATGTTTGGTTTGAAAAGATTCAGTACGCATTAATTCGTGCTAGTATGTTACTTGCTAAAGAAAAAGGTAGTTGTGGTGACTTTGATAAAACTACATACGCTCAAGGTATTTTACCTATCGACCGTTACAATAAAAATGTAGATAAATTGACCGACAATAAGCTATATTGCGATTGGGAAAGTTTACGACAAGATATCATGCGTTATGGTATGCGTAATAGTACTTTATCCGCATTAATGCCTAGTGAGTCAAGTTCACAAGTCCATAACGCTACAAATGGTATTGAACCGCCACTTGGTAGAGTTAGTGTAAAGGGTTCTAAAGATGGTGTATTTAATCAAGTAGTTCCAGAAGTTGATACATTAGGCGATGAATATGAATATGCGTGGGAATTAGCCGCTAAGGGTAATAAAGGATATATCGAAAAAGTAGCTATCATGCAAAAATTTGTGGATCAAACGATTTCATCTAATACACGTTATGATCCGTCGATTTATCCTGATAATAAAGTTCCTATGAATGTTATGCTTAAAGATTTATTAACATGCAACCATTACGGAGTCAAAACTTTATACTACCACAATACACGCGATGGGGCTGATGGTTCGGAAAGTACAGAAGAAGTTGAAGTCGTTAGAGATAGCGACTGCGATACATGCAAGGTGTAATTAATGACAGTATTTAATCAAGCTAACGTTGATCATTTGAATCAACCTATGTTTTTTGGTGAAGAATTGGGTATAGCCCGATTCGACACCTACAAGCATTCACAATTTGAGAAGTTAACAGAAAAACAACTTTCATTCTTTTGGCGTCCAGAAGAAATTGATGTTTCTAGAGACGCAATCGATTATAGTAAGTTATCAGAAGCGGAACAACACGTGTTCACCGCTAATTTAAAGTATCAGACGTTATTAGATAGTGTACAAGGTCGCGCACCGAGTGTAGCGTTTTTACCTATCGTTAGTGATACTGCGTTAGAGAACTGGATCGAAACTTGGTCTTTTAGTGAAACTATTCATTCACGCTCTTATACTCATATTATGCGAAATGTTTACAACGATCCATCAAAAGAGTTTGATAATATCGTTAGTAATCAAGAAATTATGAAACGTGCTAGTGTAGTGACTAAACATTATGATGAATTAATCGCGGTAGCTAGGAAATGGAATGATTTAGTCGAGACGACTAATTGGGATAAAGACGAAACGTTGACGGATATAGAAGAATTGCTACGTAGAAAGTGTAAAGAAAAACTTTACCTTACTATGATGGCTGTTAATATCTTAGAAGCTATTAGATTCTATGTAAGTTTCGCGTGTTCGTTTAATTTCGCAGAAAATCAATTGATGGAAGGTAACGCTAAAATCATCAAGCTAATCGCACGTGACGAAGCGCTACATCTAAAGGGTACTCAATATATCTTGCAACAATGGCATCGTGGTAAAGACGATCCAGATATGCACGATATAGCAGAAGAACTTAGACCAGAAGCGACACAATTATTCTTAGATGCTGTTAAACAAGAAAAATCGTGGGCTGAATATTTGTTTAGTTTTGGGTCTATTCGCGGATTGAGTTACAAAAAATTATGTGAATATATCGAGTATGTCGCAGATCATCGTATGCGTTCGGTTGGTTTAGATAGTCCGTTCCAACGTAAAAAAGAAAATCCTTTACCTTGGATGCAGAAATGGTTGAATAGTGATGCGGTACAAATCGCACCACAAGAAGCCGAAATATCTAGTTATTTAATCAATCAAGTCGATCAAAACGTTGATGTGACCGATTTATCTAAATACGAATATTAATTTTCGGAAGCCCTTGCGTAAGCAGGGGCTTTTTGTTATCATGGGTTTGTTGAAACGATTTAAGGAGTTTTTATGACAGGTCATATAGTTTACACGGACGACATTGTTCGTATTACATGGAATGGTAGTTCTACTTTTAACATTTACAGGCTATCATACGATGGTGCATATTGGATTAACATTGATGTATTTACCGTTTATTTTGATGATTCTGACAAGTTAGAAAAAGCAAAAAATATTGCTAAAAATCATATGAAAGAAATTTATGAGGGTTATTAATGGGAAATATCAAATACCGTATGTATTTAAAAGACGACAATGGGTATATCGAAGGTGATGATATCGGTGATATGATTAAGAAAGCTAATGAAATGGGTTATCGTGCGTCAAATTTCGATTTCGAGATCATTATAACCGTTCATAAACCAATTGATTATGTCGATATTAAAACGACAATTATGCCCGAAAATATTTCTTTTGAAACAATTTCTTAATTAATTACCAAAAGCCCTTGCATTGCAGGGGCTTTTTTGTTACCATGTATTTGTCGGTTGGGAAAACAAACAAAGGAGAACATCATGGCTTACGTATCCAAAGAATTGAAAAGCAAACTAGTAGCGAAACTTAAACCGCTTATGAAAGAGTATGGCGTTCGCGCTACTTATAAAGTTCTAAACCATTCTAAATTAGATATCAATATTCGTAGTGGTAAGTTGTTTAAAATCGCCAACGAAGATTCAATGTCTGTTTATGGTATTGGTAGCGAACCAAGTAAAGGTATTATCGAATCATTTGGTAGCGATTCAAAAGAAATTGAATTGTTGAAGAAAATCTTTGATATCATTAACGAAGAAAATTATGATAATTCAGACGCTATGACTGATTACTTCGATGTCGGTTTCTATTGGGAAATCAATATCGGTACTTGGGATAAACCTTACAAGTGGGTAGGTGAGTAATGAAAATCAAAATTAATGTTTTAATGAAACATCAATGGGGTGATTTCGATATAGAAATTAAAGAACCTGTTATCGCGTTTAAAGATCCAGAAGAAGCCAAGATCCAATTAGCAGAAAGAAAACAAACCGAAACTATTAATGAATATGGCGAGAAAGACTTCTGGTATTCATTAAAAACAATTACTTTGGAGGAATAATGCGTAGAGTTAATATAGAACGTCCTAATGGCGAAGCGTACTGGTTTGATACAGCATACAAAAATGGTGTTGATATCATTCGCGAATACATCGAAGAACGTGCGACCGAAGAAGGTATTGACGAATTCGTTTCTGGTGTGTATACTGTTCACTATGACATGGGGATTGCAGAAGAAGTTGAATACACCGCCCCAAAATTTGTGTTGAAATAATTTACAAAAGGAAATATTATGAAAACGTTAGTTACTTTAAAAACAACTCAAACAATATTACACTTGAATTCAATTCTACATATGAGTTGTTCATGTACGTAAAACGACACGGTATCGATTTAAGCGGTTATTCTATTAATGCATTTGTTCGTGCGCCTGTCGCCGTAGAATGTGTTGTAATTAATACTACTATTCTTTAAGGAGATATTATGCGATTAGTAGAATTGAAATTTCCAGATGATGAAAAATTTTACAAATTCCAAACTTTCGAAGTCAAGAAAGAAAAGATTCTCGAAGCGTATATCGAAGAATGTGCTGTTGTTAATGGTTTAACATCATTCCCTAGTGGGGTTGTCGTTATTAAAGACGGTGATGAATACAAATATGTATCATACAAAAAACCAGAGTTTAAATCAGTAAAGTATGGTGTTGATTTGTTTATTAATAAAATCCTATTTAACGCCGATCCAGCGAACACATGTTGTGTAGAAAATGATGTTTGGGATGAATACTTTGCAGAAGCCGTTGAATTTATGATTTCGGATGAATCTGATATAAATAATGTATTATCAGAATCATTTGGTACGGAAATCGAATTAGATGAAACTACCAGAAATATTATCAACGGAGTAAAACGTGAAATTCAACGAGCTTTATAGCGAATTATTAGAATACGTAACAGGTGGTAGTCGTTCGCCAAAGAAATACGATAAAAGTGAAGAAGCAGAAAACGCAAAGAAATCAGCACTACAAGCGACTTATTCTAGTGGTATGAAAATTGCGGTATCAACTCATGCGGGTTCACAAGCAAAAGTAAGACGTTCAGATTTAGAGCCAAATGATTGGCGTACATATCTTAAACGAGCCACTAAAGCGTTAAAAGGTAAACCAGAGGGTGATTACCTTATCTATTCAAAACAATTGGAACAGGGCGTTGTCATGGCGTTTTATCCCAATAATAAACTGTTACGATTGATTACAGTTTTACCTAAAGGAAAAGGATTCGCTAAAGCGGGTACTGAAAAGGTCATGGTAGAGAGCGTAGAAGTAGAACTAGAGGTTATTGAGGTTAAATAATGAGTAATTTAAGTTCGAGAAATGTGTGTAGCGAACTATTCGATATTCAGAAAATACAGGATATGTCTTTACCGCGATTGAAAAAATTCAAAACAGCTTGTTATAAAGCTATCGGTAATCGTTTTTTGCGTTGCGATTATTGTGGTGAATTGCATTGTGAATACGCAAAATACAATACAGATGACGAAATTGTGTTAAAAGAAAAAGAAATTTCGGATATTAACATGAACAATATTAACAAAGTTATGGCAAACAAATCATGAAGCAAATGTATGACAATTTAAAGGCGTTGACACAAAAGAATGATATGTTTTTTAGTTCTATTCAAACAACGCCAAGTAATAAACCAGTAGAGATTTTTAGTTACCACATCGCTAGTTATAGTGATTGGTTAGAACCCGATGCTATCGAGTGCCGTGGTATTATGTTTGATATCACGGATAAAGAAAATCCAGTAATCCTTTCGCGCCCGATGGAAAAATTCTTTAACCTTGGTGAAAATCCTTTAGCTTTACCAGAAGATGTGTTACCGTTAGTTAAAACCATCGAAGAAAAACGTGATGGTTCATTGATTAGTACATATTTAGACGATGGTAAGTTGTACACAAAAAGTAAAGGTTCGCTTTATAGTGACCAAGCTAACGACTCTAATCGCTTTTTAATGCGTTCAGAGAACAAAGATTTTAAGCAAGCCCTTAAAACATTGGCAGAATTGGGTTATACCGCGAATATGGAATACACTTCGCCCAAAAACCAAATCGTATTAAAGTATGAGAAACAAGAATTAATTGTTTTAAATATTCGTAATACCGAAACAGGTGATTATTTAACGCTTGATGATTTGGCTGAATTAGATGCCGAAAATCCAGAACATACTATTTATACGCATATCGCGGAACGATTTGTTGATTACGAAGAAGTTGATGGTATGTCCGACGAAGATGTTGAACGTATTCGTGATATGAAAGGTATCGAGGGTTATGTGTTAGTTGGTCAGAATCAACGAGTTAAGTTAAAAACTGATTGGTACGTTAACTTACATCGATTGAAAGATAACATTAACAACAATCGTCGATTAGTAGAAAGTGTTGTAGAAAGTCGTACAGATGATTTACGTCAATTATTTGAACACGACCAAGGAAGTATTGACAAAATTAAAGAATTTGAGCAATACGTATTAAGTAAAATTAAGTCTTGTTTAGCCGAGGTTCGTACTGTTTATGAACGTGTAAAACATTTAGATCGTAAACATTATGCTATCAACGCACAACGATATGTTGACTACACACCTTTGTTTAGTGTTATTATGCGTCAATTCGACGATTATAACGAAGAAAATGTAGTAGAAAATATTAAACAAATCGCATTAAAAAATGTAGACGATTTTATTCCTATGCATTATAAGTGAGGTTATATGATTATTGGTTATGAGAAGGGTGATTGGGTTCAATTAGCGTTAGAAGCTATCGACAACGAAGCCCCGTTATGGTTTGGTCATGGTTGTAACTGTCGAAAAACGATGGGTGCTGGTGTGGCTGAACAAGTAAGAAAACGTATTCCCGCATTATACGAAGCGGATCAAATGACAAATACTAACTGGTTAGGTAATTGGTCATTCTGGATGCCTAGAGGTCGAGATCATTCAATGATGTTGTTTAATCTTTATACACAGAAAAATTTGGGTGCAGACGCTCGATTAAAATCTATTTTTGATGTATTTACTAGATTAAACGATTTATATTTAACTCTAAAACTTGCTATGAATAAAGGGTTTCCGTATAGTATTCCGACTGAAATTGTAATTCCTATGATCGGTTGCGGTATTGGTGGTTTGAAATGGGAAGATGTAGCCAAAGTCATTGACGAAGCCACACCAGATTTACCAGTACGTGTTATCGAATGGGAACGGAGTTGATATGGATAAGAAATATGTAGCACGACAATTAGCATTAGTAGTGAGAAATATTCAAAAGGGATTTCGCGAGCCTGTTGGTATTAATATAAAAATGGATAGCGAATTCGATATCAATAGTGATATTATCGATATGGATGAATATTATATTTGTCTAGAAAATTATGGATATGAATTCAATTTTTTTAAATCGGTGACACATTTTAAAGGTCGGAAAATTACTTGGAGTTTAAATATATATTTGACCGACATAATCAAAAACATTCCAGATAAACGAGTAAGAGAGTATTTATGTTCTATGAACCAAAAAAATTCACAGTAAAAGAATTAGTACCGCCAGAAGTTTATGAAGCGCGTGGTGAAAAAGCGTTGGAATTGATTGATGTTAGGATCGTCATGATTCTCGATCATTTACGCGAAAAGCTTGATAAACCGATTACGGTTAATAGTTGGTCGTGGGGTGGTCATTATAGCCAATCTGGTTTACGTGATGTTGGTCATTACGGTTCGTCTGAAAAATATTTCAATAGCTTTAGTCAACACAAATACGGTCGTGGTGTTGATTTCCGTGTAAAAGGTATGACAGCCGAAGAAGTACGTCAATATATCTACGACCATAAAGACGAAGGCGCGTTGAAATATGTTACGTTCGTCGAAGAAGATGTATCGTGGGTACACGTAGACGTACGTAATTGCGAACGAATCACGCGTTGGAGTCCAGATAGAGGATTTTTGGAACGCTTATGAAATTAAGCTATCAACAAGAAAAATTTATCAACTATTTGTTAGATGATTTTAGATTTACTATCGGTTGTAATAGTCGAGGTTATACTATTAAATCGGTAGTAAATTTCAATTGCACGTTATACTTGACTATGACTTTTAGATCTTTATTGAATAAAGGATTAGTTTCGGTTAGCGAAAATAGAGTTATACTAACAAACAAAGCGAGAGAACTTTATGATCCGTGTTGGTAAACACGGATTTTTTTGTATAGGTGATGTATGTTAAATAATAGTGAAATTGAAACAATAGAAAATCAAGTAAGAGAGTATAATAAAACTGTTGATACCGACGAAAATACTTCTACGCGTGTATCGATGGGTTATAGTAATGAAAAGATTCAAGATCAACGTATCCCTAATCTTAAACATATGCGATTATGCACTGATTTAAATCAAATCGAGGATGAACGGTTAAGATTG
>CEWF01011379.1_pt1 | contig 69087 bp, 100 predicted proteins | sample 531331 | NCBI WGS metagenome assembly CEWF01 (sample SAMEA2622676, study PRJEB7988) | marine metagenome | biome: marine biome (ENVO:00000447); feature: mesopelagic zone (ENVO:00000213); material: "saline water (ENVO:00002010), including plankton (ENVO:xxxxxxxx)" | depth 600 m | reverse complement strand
TGCTTCCGCTTGGGGCGGCTCGGCATCACCTGCTTCCGCTTGGGGCGTCAACTTAACATTGATAGGGGTGAAGTCCCTTTTGGCAGCTGCCCACTTCGCATCAAAGATTTGATCGTATTGAACTTCTGTAAGTTGAGACGCTTTCAACTCCGTACCGTCATTAAGCTGAATATCAATATCAGCCAGCTGAGGTTCGGTGACGCGGCCTACGGAGCTAACAAGTTTGTCAAAAAGTTTTTGCATCTTCTCTACCTTTTTATAAAAGTGAAAACGTTGGGAATTTTTAGGAGTTCCGCTTACAGTGATAACTCTCGTTAAATCAACACCTAGCAAAACTCCATAATGTCGTAAAGTGTTTTGAACAACACTAATATCAAAAATTGGGACCGCTAAAACAGTAGGAGCCCTTCCATAATTACTATCTCGGATTGCTTCAAATACCAGACTAGAGGTAAAGCCCGGATTTTCAAATTCAAGACGAGCTAGCTTCTCCTTAATATCATTTGTCTCCATTTGTTCTCCTCTGTGTCGCCTTGGAAAATCATACAGGCTTTTTCAACTTCTTCTAGTTTTGCATCAGAGGCTTCCTTTGATAACTCAGGGAAATAATGTTCTGTTGAAATGTAACTCCACGCTTGCTCATAACGAAGTTTAACTTTATCAACATATTCTTTTGATAAAATCTCATTATGTTGGTACACCCGAACGGACCCATCTTTTCGACCGCATAGCTGGTGTATCATTAGAGTGAACGGTGGTTCATACCCTCGCAACAAGTAATAAGTTGCCGCTTGCAAGGCCCAACCTTTACGACGTTCTCGCAACGGAGTCGAGATGTTTACCATCAATCCGTGCTCATTCTCTTGATGGAAATGCTTCGGGTGTTCAACATACCCAACGACTGGTGAAGCTTGGGACATTAACCCGTTGCACTTCCAATCAAGAATATACTGTCCCCCTACATCAATGTCAGGTTTCCCTCGGCCTGGAACATTAGGCGTGATGTTGCCTTGATGATCTCCAACTAAGTCAAGTCCCCCTAGTTTATCAATTAGCTTTAACAGCGTTGTCATTGCTGAACTATCAACATACGCTTCAAAAGCTGCATCTCCGCGAGCCATAGCTTCGGGGTGTTCAACTTCAACAGAGGACTCAAAAGTTTGGTCAGATAGGCCATACAACTCTATCAAATGAGCTTTGATCAAATCATCAAACCTAGCTCCCGACGTCATTGGCGGAGTTTGCGGTATTCGATTCAATCGAAAGATTCGGGTTTTCACAAATTCAAATGGATTAGACTCCCACTGTTGTAAAGAAGTAGGAGACAAGTATTTAATTTTCCTCAATTCGGTCATGGATCAACTTTCCTTTCTCGTAAAATTTATCAAGTTCTTTAAACGCTACCAAAACCGCTCGGCCATAGTAGCCTCGCTTTTGATAATACTCCCGACGAAACTTGACTTTAAGAACTTCCGGTAAGTCTTTATATTTACGCCAAGTTTCAACCAACTTATTCTCAAGCTGATTAACTGTCCCGTCTAAATCGAGCATTACGTGGGACGCCTGCGGCTGTCCAGTCGGAATGTTCGTATTTGATGGACGCTCCGATGGGGTGGTCATAAGGAATTAACTCTCTTTCTCTAGCATTGAAGCCAGAAACTTTAAATAAATTGTTAACTTGTACTGAACCAATTTCGCCAACTAACGCATTTTTACCGGGATTGTACCCAGTGATAACTCCTTCACCTAAATGAATTTGTTTTCGTTTTAACAGTAGCTTAGAACGAGTAGGTCTCCAACTAGCGAACTTACTTCGTAACATAATCCCTTCACCGCCTGCGTCAATAACAGACTGAAAATGTTCCTCAACGTCAGTAATAGGATTTTGTGCTACAGTTGAATGATACTTGCCGTGAAAGTCTAACTCGTAAAATTTAAGAAACGGATCATACAGATCAGTTCCTTTGAAAAAGTGTTCGTACAAAGGATTACGAACTTGTCCACGCTCCAAGACCCGTTGAATAGTAGGGCTATCAAACACATGGAAGTGAGTGCCGGTCCAATCGGCATTATGAGATTTAACAACCGACGCTGTTTCTTCTAACGTTCCCGCGACCAACTCACCATCCAAACATCTATCAGTTGGGAGATCGTCTAGAAAGTAATCAGGAGCCCTGTACACTCTAGCATAGCGAGTAAACAATCCAGTTGCAGGAACGTCAGACCTCATAAAATCTGGTCGTGTTCCTCGCAAATGAGGAATCCACAAAGCTCGGTGGCCGTCGTACTTTTTAGACCAAAGCCAATTTGATAAATCTTTTGGCTCAGCTTCTTCAAAATATTTGGCCAACATAACAAAAGTGCGATGTTTACTTCTCATTTATCAAATGTCTTTTAGCTTGAGGGACAGGTGTTGAATTAACGGGTCCAGGTCGCCCTTGGCAAGCTAACCGGAAGTTACTAATAGCTTCTTCTGGATACTTACCTTGGCCAATAACTGTGACCCCATACGCATCAACAAACTTACATTGGTAGTAGGTTAACATAAATTACGTGCTCCGAGGGACAGGACGCAAGACAATAGGAAAGCGGTTATCATACCGCAAACCCAAAAGATTAAGCTGGCCGACTCTTGGATCGGGGTCCGGGCCAACAGGTATCCATTCACCATGACTTTGATATAAATCCCCTTCTTGAATAACGTCACCATGACGAACTTGACTGACTGATACATTAGAAGATTGACTCATTAGACACTCCATTAAAGTTTTGAAAGAACTATCATTAACAACTTGGAAGTTTTGATTTTTTAAAAATCAGGGTAATTTGTCCGCTCGCCTACGTGAGCAAGCTACCCCGCTCACGTCGCTGAAAACCGCCCTGGTTTGGCCCACAATCGACGATCTAGGGGTCTTGCGACCGATTACCCGTTCGCGGAGATCGTCGATTCTGTGGCGTCTCAGAGCGTATTCACGATTCTGCTCTCAAAAGGTTATTAGAGCATAAAATCTATCAAATTCCCTTGCTTTCGATTGATAAGTTCCTTATACTGTTTCATTGTTGCGGCTGTCATTATCCAAATAGGCGAGCCATTTTGAATGAATTTAGGGAACCATTGTTTCTGAGCTTTTGTAAACTTGGACCCTTCCATATTAGGAAGCTTAACCTCAATCCACCGACAGCCGTGATGTTTATGACTAGCGTAAAGATCCGGCCATCCGAAGATTTTCACCCCTGCACTAACTTCACGGACGAACCATCCGCGAGCTTCCAAGAAAGTGATAATTTCTTGTTGTATCTTGGCCTCAGGGCGGTTGTTACGTTTAATTGGTTTGGGGTTAGGTTTCATTATTTTTTCACCCAAGGTTTATCATGAGGAATCATTCCAGTGTCCAGTAAAGCCGACAACTCCTTGAAGTGTCGACGTATTTCGGTTTTAGCTTTTGTCATTGCTTTTCGAATAGACGGTAAGATTGTGTCCAAATGTCTGGTTACAGGCCAAGAGGACGCGAACTCTCCTTCCTTATGTTTCAACGTTGCGATAAAAGCTTGAACGTGAGACATATCAAGGAACGCTTCCCGCATTTCATCTCGATTTACTGGCGGAAGTATTGCCAAGTATTTCGGGTACATTTGCCAAAAAGTTTCAAGTTCTGTTCGGTAAACAATTTCCGAAACAACTTGTTGAAAAATATCAGGGCTATCAAAATCAAATTTGTGTCCCACCTTAGGAACTGGTTTCGTTTCCAGATTTTGTAGTCGACGTTCTGCTGCGTTTTTTAAGCTCCCGGACATCTTTGTTCTCCAAAAGAATGATTAAGTTGTGTGTAGCTAAAGGTTGATAATCTTTGATTCCTCGGACGCGGCACTCTTTTCTAAGTAAGCTTACGGTCAACACTGAATAGATTTTGTGTTGAACTGCAAGATGATAGAATCGTTCTTTAAATCTATCAGTGGTTGCAAGGCTCAACAACTCGTCACGTTCAGGTTGGGATAAGCACTTTAAAACGGCTCTACGTTCGTCTACTTCGAGAAACCTAAGATTAGACTCAACTTGACGTTTAAGAATCTTAAGTTCGTTAAGCATTTACTTTTGACTCCAATCTTCAAGATTTTCTTTCCATTCAATACGAAGCAAAGGAATTAACTCAGCGTATTGAATTACGAAGTCGTCCACAATTTTCTTAACTTGAGCTTCGTACCCTTTACGAATTGGAGTATCAATTTCATCATGGATTGAAAACGGGGCTACAAGCCATTCATGCGTTCCAACAGGTTGCAAGTTCCAAATATCACGTTGAAGGATTTTGATAAGGTCAGCACCAGTAGACTGAATCTGATGGTTTAACGCTGCCCGATACACTCCCGATTGGATATTAAAAGCGGAACCAAACAATGCAGATTGTGTAGCATGAATTGCTTTTTGTTCGCGGTCTTCTCTCCGTTTAACAATACGTTTATGTTTCTGCCACTCAGATGGTGGATCATTTGCTAAATTGTAAAGAGCTTTGCAAATTTGATTTTCAAGGGTGAAGTATCTTTTGAACCCAAGTAAAGATGATACTTCGTTCTTAGGTTCATACCATGATACTTTACCATGTGCTCGCTCCTGACGCATTGAGCAAAAGTCTTCGTACACTGAGTTCTGTTGAGCTTGTACTCCTGTGAATTGATTGAAGAATGCGTCGCGTGCTTTTTTAGCTTGTTCCAAAGGAATACCGATTCGTCGCTCTAGCGTACGTTCGTCACCCCCGTAAGTTAAACCACCGAAAACTCCTCGCTTTCCTTTATCGTACATATCATTGTCACTTCCTTTAGAGGCAATAATATCATCGTACGAGTTACCTGGAAAGAGAGACATTGCAAACAAAGCATGTATCTTTCGCAAAGCTCCTTTTGCTTTACAACTGCAACAAGCAGTCATTACTCGGTATTCAGCAGCTGAATGAACGTACCCGCATTTTGAACAGGTTAACAACTGTTTGCGTAAGGCTTTATCATTCCAAGCAGCGTCTGAAATTCCAATCTCAAAAGCATCAAAGTCCCCACTAGAGAAAGTTTCATCTTCTCCCGCAAACAAGAAAATAGATCGAACATCTTCACCACGTTGAATACCTAAAGCGTTAATACTTGTAACGCGATCTCCTTTATCATCAAGGGACGAACCAGACACTCGACCTGATAGCGAACCAATTGTTGATGCTCCAACATGCATTCGCCCTGCAAGAATCAATTTATCAAGCAAGGCTACTTTTGTTTGAGCTTGTCTAGCTTTTAGTACCGCTTTAGCTCGTTCAACTACTGGGTGTTCAAATTCTTCTGGACAGTCAGGAACATGATCTTTCACTACAGTAGGGGTAAGAACTGTCCCCAAATCAGGATCTTCAATTTCTCGCATTTCAGTTGTGGCCGGACAATCGCACTCTTTTTTGAATGTCATCAAAAGTTCTAGCTTCGCTCTACTTGTCTCCTTAGACTGAGTATGTTCGTTGTGTAAATGATGACGTTCATTTTCACTTAACACTGGAGCTAACCATTCGTACACTCTATCAGTTGAACGTGGGGCGGAATGAATCAATTGCTTTTCTTGGTCCCGCAAAGCTTTAGCTTTGGCTACGTCGATAGGGTAGCCTCGCCATCGAATCGCTCCAAGCATACAAGATATTTCAGAATCTCTATCATTTATTTCGGGCTCATCGAAATGATAATAAAGGTTAAGAGTATCCTCTACATCTTCAATTGCGTAACGACGAGGTTCACTCATTCGCCAATGGACAATATGGTCTTCAACTAATCCAGGCCAAGTTTTACCAAACTTCTTTTTGTCTTTGCCAATCTTAGCAATCCACAGAGGTGCTTTTGATATAGCAGTAGCAAAAGGAGCATATGATACTTCTACCGGTTTCGGAGCTTGTACTTCTTCATATTTGATACGATCTTCAGTCCTCAAACCTGCGTCAATAACAATTGCTTTGAGCGAGGAACTTGGCATAAAGTTCAAATACATATCAACAAAGTCATTAGACGCTTTGCCGTCAATTGTTGACGGTTTGTACCCCCAGCGGTCTTTGCCTTTAGCTTTAGCAAAACAAATCTCAGGAAGATCGATGTTCTCCATGAGATACTTTTTTAAGTCATAGGCAATGTCTCTAGGGACTCGTCGAATGAAAATAGGAGACCGTTGCATTGTCGATTGATAAACTGTCTTTCGAGCGTGCAACATTAGGTCCAACGCATAACGAGGCTTGAGACATGGCCCAAACCTCGCTTCTGGTTCTAACTCTGCTAACGTGCGAATATGGTTCGCAGGTAAAGCGTTCGGTGAGACTTCGTCTCGTAACAAAAGCATCATTGTGTACCATTTATACAATTGATACCAATCAAATGCTAAGTTAAATCCAATTATTCCTTCATCTGCTACCCTCTCACACAAGGCTATGTTTTTATCAATTGACTCCATGAACGCTTCGAAAATTACAGGAGTTTCAGTGCCAACTTCTTGGTATTGAATTAAAGTTAATGGTCCTGTAAATCCTAGCGTTTCAGTATCAACGGCTAACATTTACACTTGATCTCCGTTGTTTGGGTGAAAAAAGTTTATTGTACTCCATATGAATGGCGTCACGGTGCCCGAAGTATTTTACTTCGAGACTCTTAGCAATAAACCCTTGTCCTTTCAATGCATTCAAAAGTTTAAGATTAGTTTCAGGGACTAAAATGATAATCGTGTTCCGATTACGGTTCAACAATCTTTTGAGCCCGTGCAGTAAAGGAATTGGACTTTTCTCTGGCTTCACGCTAAAATAGTCAACGAATATTTTTCCGGAAAGTCGTCTAAACAATGCGGCTCCGCCAACCAAATCAAAAGGATGTTGCGTTTCTGCTAAGACTAAACCGCTATTTCCTTTCTGGTTGACGTAGCGAAAAATATCACCAGAGGTTAGTTCCACGTCGTACATGAATTGGATTAGACTTGCCACTTCGGGATGTTCAACTTTTGTAATGATAGAAACTTCGGCCATTGATCTTCTCCTAAACAGCTTTAATTTCAATTTCCAAAGAATCTAAAGACTCTTGGAAATCGTCATCGTTAATATACCCGGTAGCCCATGCTCCGAATCTGGTAGCAATAATGTTTCCATTACCGTCGACAAATTCAGGGTGGGTATCATTCAGGTATTTGAACTGCTCCCGAATGTCATCCATCTTGTCTAAGATTTCTTGTTTTGTTCGGACCCGGCGAGGTTTCTTTTCCTTTGGCAGAATGTGGGCAAGAGTGACGTTTTTGTTGCCCAAAGCGTACCGCTCTGATAGCTTGGCTGCATACTTTCCAAGCAAGTCAGGACGATTCATAAACTTTTTCAAGCTTCGAATATGGCCTAAAGTTAAGTGACCCATTTCAACCATTTCTTGAACCCCCGCAGGCATCCGAAGAACGAGAAGCCGGTTCTCAATCCACGCTTCTGTTTGATTGATACGGTCCATAATTTGAAAGACGTTCAGTTGTTGATCTCGATACCACTCAAGAGCTTTCACTTCTTGCCAAAGTGTCAAATCTTGGCGTTCCAAGTTCTCTTTCAAATTGATATTTCGAGCTTCGTCGTCCGTAAGGTTCTTAACGATAGCTTGAATATGGGTTTGGCCTGCAAGCTCCGTGGCTCGTTTACGACGGTGTCCCGCGACAATAGTGTATTTCTCACCATTAGGTCCGGGCTTTGGTCGAACGATAATCGGAGTAAACAATCCCTTAGCTTTGATACTTCGGGAAAGTCCTCTGACTTCGCGATCTTTAAATTTTTGACGACAGTTAAACGAATCATCTGAATAGATGTCGCTTAACGGAATCATTTCAATTTGTGGGGTGGTAGTGCTCATAATCCTTCTTCAACTGGTCAAGAGTAATAGATGATAATCGTTCTGAATTATTTAACGTGGACAAAATACGTTTATCCGACGGTAAACACAAACAATCGTAGACGTGACCACCATCGTCACGCATACCAATACGATGAACTCGATCAATAGCTTGAAACCGGTTATTCGGTACGTTATCATTGGAGTAAAAGAAGACTCCGGGTGAGCGATGCAATGTCAATCCACTACCAGCAGCTCCGGGTTGACCTACGAATAATACGCGGTCGTCCGGGCCTTTCTGGAAGTAATCTAGCATTTCCCCTTTCTTCATCTTAGCAACGTTATCAATACCTTTGTGGAACATCCAGCCTCGCCCATCAGCTTGTATCACTTGCCAATTCTTTTGCAATGCAAAGTTGGTAATGATGTCTACTGATGCTTGGAAAGCTGCAAATGTCACAAATCGTCCAGTCTCCTTATGAAGTTCAAGTAACTTGTGTAAGTAATCCAACTTAGGTGTTGGGTACGTTTGATAGACTCGTTCAATAAGCGGCACTGATCCTTCACCGTGGCACGTGTGACAATCAGCCCAAAACGTTTCGTTAGTGTCAGGGTCTATCATTTCGACTTGCTTTTCGCCATGACACCCTTGGCATACAGCAAGTTGATCGGTTGGTATCTTCTGGTAAACAAAACCATCAGATAATGTTCGTAAAAATATCAAAGACTCGGAACCTGATGTTGCTTTCGCCATGTAAGACTTAGCTAAGTTCAACATTTCAGGAGTAACAACGAGTTGTTCCACGTGGAATTGCTTTGGCGGCAAGTCAGTGCAATCTTCTTTTTGCCACACACCACAAAAGCCATTAAGCCGTTGACCGAACTTGATAACTTCGTTTACCGACGGTTGGAATTCGTGACGCTCATACGTGGCTAGTTCGCCAGTAGAGCCGTGACGAATAAATTCTTCGAAGTCAAGCTCTTGATGGTTAGGGTGAAGTTTAATCTCCCCGCAATGGGCACACTTATCTTCGTTATCATACCAAGTAACAAGTTCTTGGAACTCGCCGTATTCAGATTGTTTCCAAAGACCTAAGCGACGTTCAAGAGTATATTTTGAATTCTCGTTGATAGCTCCGGGACAAATTGCTTCCACTTGGTTAAACCAATCAGGTGGGGACTTAGGAGCTGGTTTACCCGACAGGAGCAGGATTAATGAGTCCAGGCCATGCTCCTCTCGTACGCAGTCGGCAATGTACAAACAAGCATCTGTTCGTTGTGATTTGTTTTTAATGTAGGCAGATTCGTCAATGATAAAAGCTTTCGGAGCTTTACCAGTGTATTCGTTTTGCCATTTTACGGCTCCACGATACGTGAGCCACCGAGCCTGAGTCAGTGTTCGCCAATCTCGAAACTCGTTCTTTGCTTGAGCTAACGGAGCATTAGGAGCCACCCAAGTACACTTGGGAATTCCTAGAATCTCCATAACAACGATTGCCGTTAACGTTTTGCCAAGGCCCATATCTGCGGCCAGGATTACGTGTCGAGAGTTGAGAGCAAGATTTATCATTTCAATCTGATGTTGAAACAATTCACACTCGAAAGGTTTATCTCGTTGAGCCCAGAACTCTTTGATAAAGTCGGTGTAGTCTTCCTCACGACGCCAATTTAAATGAGGTTTGCCTCCTGAGAGTAGGTCCATTAGGAACAAGTTACGCATTGTGAGCGGCATGGTCCAACGCTCATTGGTTTTGTCCCATTTACGTCCCCCGAAGCGAGTCTTGACCAGCTCAAGCCCTTTTCTTGAGAAGGGGAACTTAATTGATATTTCAGTGGCATCGCTGTTGATGTTGAACGTCATAGGATAACGTCGGCCTTGGTACGTGAGCTTTAGACGTACTGGACCTTCTGCCAGCTTACTCATTAAGCTGGGGCGGATGACGTTTATCCCTTTGTGTGAATTTCTTATTTCATGTAACCGAGCTTGATCCATGATTCTTTACTTCCTGAGGCCAAACAATAATACTTTTTATCAACGACCGTACAGATTGTTACGTTGACGTGTGGGGCAATACGAGTTATTTCCTCAATGTCACAAACGAAAACGAGAGCGTAATAGTGGTGTCTATTACGCTCGCCGTAATGTTGTGAAATATCAGTAAGCGAATGCAGACCAGACAAATCAGTCTGGTCTGCTTCGTATAGAAGCTTTTTGAATTTTTGAGGTTCAAAGAACTCCCACTTTGGTCGCTTACTCAAGATCGTTTGCCACTTCGTCAGTAGCCACTTCGGTACCGATCAATGGGACAGGATTATCAAACTTCTCAATGGAAGCTTGAACAGTTTCAGCATCAAACTTTGGCATTTCAACAGGGTTCTCGTAGTATTTGACTACAGGACCGTGCCATGAATTGCCTTTCCGCTCGATCAGTGTGGAGCTGACCGTCGCCATGAAGAAGTTGTGGTCGTCAAACAATGCAAGGATCGCATCAGTTGACTGGCGAGCCGTGGGATTTCCAAAATGATACGTTGCCATTTTGTTTTGCTCTGGCAAGTATAGAAGAAACTCGTAACCGTAGGAATACCCACGAGCGGCTTGTCCACCCAAATCAGCTTTCTTCATAATCTCCTGAAACTCAGGTTTCGTCGGATCATAACTGATAGTCAAATCTTCGCCGTAGTGAACGGCTTTTGGACGATTTGAAATAAACGCAGCAAGAAACTCGTTTCCAAGGTCAATGTGATTCTGACCTTCCGTTAGGGAGTGATGCCCCATTGGAATGATACCCTGCTTCACAAGCGTGGTGCTTGAGCCACACAACTTGACGTACGGCATGTTAGAGCCGGATGTTATCAAGTTACGTTCTTGAGGATCAGGTTTGTTGGAAACTTTTTTCTTGAGCTGTGCAAGTTGAGACATAAAATGTCCTTTTAAATTGAAGTTGAAGTTTAAAATTGAAGTATCAGATGGAATCTAAATTGAAACTAAATTGAAACTATCAATTTAGATTTCCAGGGCTTTCGCCTTTTCACGTTCGGCACGAGCGGCAGCTTTCGCTTTTTCTCGTTCTTCCCGCTTCTTTTTGGCGTCTTCCCATTTCGCTCGTTGAGCGTCGACGGACGCTGGATCAAGGTTCAGGACCCACTCCATTGTCTGAGTGATAACTGCCTTGACATTCTGGTTGGAAGTATCAACATCCTGACCGTTCAAGCACTCCATAAGAAGCGAAGTGCCAGTCTCCGTGCCCATGATAATTCCAAGCTCGGTGACGAGATCGTCTTTCTTGCGAGCTTTTGGTTTCGGAGAAAACGTGTTCTTTTCCTGTTCACGAGCTTCACGATTGGCTTGATCAACCTTTTCTTTTCGTTCGTTTACAAGTGGAACAAATTCAGCAACGGTCATTGTTGACGCGTCAGCAAGCAAGTCTTCCTGCTCCTCAGGTGGGAGCTTGGCGAGAGCAACTGCGTTGGTCAAACCGATGGTTTCATCATCGACCAATTCCTTTGCCTCGTCGGTCAGTTTATCAAGTGCCAGATAGTTCTGTACTTGGGGCACGGACTTCGACAAAAGCTTCGCGAGTCGTGGAATAGACATCGTTGGATCTTTGGCGATCAGACGCTTCAAGAGCTTGGTGATATCTGACGCTTTTTGCGTAACACGTTGAGTGTTTTCGTGGATCATCCACAACCAAGCTTCTTGCTCGGACATTTCTTTCACACGAGCGTCGATAGTCTCATGTCCGAGTTCCTTGCAAGCAGTATATCGCTGGAGCCCAGTGATAAGTTCGTAGCCTTGCTTGCCAGCGATTTCGACGGGACGTACAGTAATGTTCTGCAACAGTCCTTGCGATTTGATAGAATCCTTGAGTTCCAAGTATTCTTCCCCTTCGGTGTTCACGCCACGAAGCTTAACTTCAGGGACGGTGATCTCATTGATAGAAATCGCCTGAATGTCGCTACCCACGGATTCGAACTGCTCTTGAGTCAATCCTTCTGAAATGATAGTTTCGGTAGCTTGAGTTTCTTCTGCCATGTTGGACTTCTCCACAAATGATATGATAGTCGTTTTGGAAAGTAAAACAGTCTACTTTCCCCCTATAGCTACGAATAAAACCGGGCAGGATTGCCCCGTATTTTGAAAATATTTTCAAGTATTTTGAAAACCATGTATCATATCATTTACGCACGTCGCGTATTTAAATAGTCGCACGTGCGGGACACGCGGGAGCACGCGAGAATTATCATTTGCTCACGCAAAATGATAACCGCTTACTAATTTACACGTCAGTTCCGAGACTTAAAAGAGAACTCAAGGTCTTTGGCCCTGGCACGTACCCACGTGCTACGCGTACGTGTAGCGTGATACGTGTAGCGTGATACGTGTAGCGTGAGCCAAGATGCAAGGTTCGGGAGGAGAGCAGTGAGACGGTATCAATTCCCGTCGAAACATACCAATTTAACGTAAAATTTGGCTCATTAACGTTTTCTTATCAGAAGCTCGCCTGAGCGGCTGAAATCCTTATAATATTTACACTACTACTATATTTTACTTTCACCTCGTACCCATAAGAAGTAGAAGCTTAAATTAAAGGTTTGAGTATCAAAAACGTTAATGGCTTCGCGTACGTGAGAGAATAATGATAACGCTGCACTGGAAACGTCATTAAAGTTTCGTATCAATTTCCATTAACTCGATTTATTTTCATTTTGTGGGGCAATCCGATATCCCGCCACTCGTAGCTATAGGGTGAAGTCTGGTTGTTTCGGGCTTTCTCGAATCTGTTATCGAAAATGATATCAATTTGTTAATGAGGTTTGTTAATGCGTAAAAGTGAAGCTTTAGAACGATTCTTGCGTGATAACGCAGAACCCCACATGGCGGCGTTATACTCGCCTACAATGGAAGTTCAAGTAAACGTAGCCGCTGATGGCGGCGAGCCTGTTGATAAGGAATACAAAGGTCGGACCTACCGGGAGTGGACTGACGGTGTTCAAGTCTGGAAGAATTTTCGAATTGATGGCAAATACGATGAAGGAAATATCAAGTTCAGCCTGGAAGATCACGCCTCAATGGTTGGTTTATCGGGGTGGGACTTTGGGCAATGCATCTCGCGATATGTTGCTTTCGACTTTGACGGTATCGTGGGCCACTCAGCTCGGCACAAGCACAAGCTAACGCAGACTGATCTACTTGATATTCAACAACGAGCGTGTAACGTACCTTGGGTGCGAGTACAACGATCTAAAAGTGGAGCTGGCTACCACTTATATGTTTTCTTTGAAGACCTTATCACTACGACAAGTCGGGCAGAACACGCTGCTCTTGCTCGCGGCGTTCTGAGTCAACTATGTCTTGAGACTGGTTTCGACTTTGACCTTGCAGTTGATGTTTTCGGTTGTAATATGTGGGTATGGTCACGGAAAACGGGAGAGAACGGCTTTCAAATTATTAAGGAAGCTGAGGCCCATATCAAAGAGCCGCTGGGATGGCGAGATCATATTGGCGTCGTGAGCGGTAAGAAGAAACACTCTTATGCTGATGACCGTATGGAAGAAATTATCAAGCACAAACAGTCCGTGACGCTTGAAGAAGAACATGAGCGTTTGCTTGAGTGGATGAATAACAACTCCGCGTTTGGTTACTGGAACGCGGAAGGAAAGATGTTTATCACGCACACTAAACTATTGGAGCAAGCTTCCAAAGAACTCGGGTTTAAAGGCGATTTCCAGACTATCAGTGACGGAACTGATCTCCACAAACAGAACTGCTTCGCGTATCCGCTTCCACACGGAGCATGGGCCGTGTACCGATATGGCAACGAAGCCAAGGAACATGAATCGTGGACCACGAAGAACGGATGGACTCGCACGTATTTGAATTATGTTCCACCGCTTTGGACCTTGGTGAAAGATTCAGGAGCGTTAGAAGATGATAAAAAAGGAATGGTGCTTCCTGCTCATAAATTGACTAAGCTTTTCCAGCAACATGAAATGCAAGCCATTGACGAAGTATTGATAGCTCGTCAAGCAACTGTCACTCAGCTAAAGGAAAACAAGCTTAAAATTGAGATTCCGAAAATCAAAGGCGACCCAGGCGGCATTGAAGGTTGGATCGCAAAAGGAACACGTTGGTTGAAAGTGATAAAAGAGTCTCGTACTGGTAGCCCGTATGACGTGGACACGAATACGCAGATTCGTCACATGATTATGGGTAGCGTGGACGCCGGTTGGGCTATTGAGACGCATGATAACGGTTGGATCGAAGAACCGATCGCCAACCTGACGCTCGGTCTCAAAAGCCAAGGAATGAACACTAAAGAGATTCAGCAGATGCAGGGTGAAGCTATCATGAAGCCCTGGAACATTGTTTCACGACCCTTTGAGTCTGAATATCCGGGTAATCGTTTATGGAATCGGGGAGCTGCTCAACTGCGACACACTCCAGAAGAAGGAAACTTTGATCTTTGGATGAAGATTCTGGACCATATCGGACACTCTCTAGATCAATACGTTCGTAAGGATAATTGGTTCACGGAGAACGGTATTTGCAAAGGACACGACTATCTGTTTGCGTGGGTCGCGTCATTGATACAACAACCGTTTGAACCTTTGCCGTTTCTGTTTTTGTATTCCACGGAGCAAGACACCGGGAAGTCGATTTTGCATGAAGCATTATCATTGTTGTTTAGTCCCGGTGTCGTTCGAGCGGAGAACGCGTTAGTCAGCTCGTTCAACAGTGAACTTGCTGGGGCGGTGCTTTGCGTTCTTGAGGAGATTAACTTGAACTCGGACTCCACTGTTTATCAAAAAGTTAAAGACTATGTTACGTCCAAAGTAATCTCAGTCAACACAAAAGGCAAGCCCGCTTACATGATACCTAATACGTCGCATTGGATTCACACCGCGAACAATCGTGAGTTCTGTCCGATACTTCCCGGAGACACCCGAATCACGGTTATCAATGTACCCAAGAAGCCAGATAAAGTTATTCCAAAGAAACTTCTTTTGGAACAACTGGAAGCTCAAGCTCCCGCGTTTCTGTATGCCTTGTTAGCGTATCAAATACCGCCAACTCAGGGGCGTTTGAATGTTCCTGTTGTGGATACGGTTGATAAAGAGCAAGCTGCGGACTTGAACCGAACCGACGTTGAACTCTTTGCACGGTCCGTGCTCCAAGAACAGCCTGGATCAAAAGTGGAGCTTCAACTTCTGTATAAGAACTACATGGACGACGGGGGGCGAGCAAATCGTAAGAAGTTCGAACAGAACCTAGCGGAAATGTATTTGATAGCTATTGACGAGATGCAAAAGACATGTATCTACAATGTTCGCTTCTCGTATGAAGCTCCGAAAGACAACGGGTTTCGTTTTGTTGAAACTCCAGACGGTGTTAAAAGGGAAACGATTAAGGGAGAAAGGGCAACTTAAACTATGAGGTTATTATCATGGCGTAAAGATGGTGGACCAAAGTCCAACGTAACAGGGTTCTTTATCATTGAAATCAAATGTTTGTTCTCAATCGTTCTGCTTCGAGTGAAGGGCGGTGCTGCTGAACGGAACTTCCACACCCATGCGTTCAATGCATGGACCATGCTCCTAATGGGATGGGCCACGGAGTTTGTTCGGAAACCGGACGACTTTGACTGTATTTACGGCTGGCCACGGGAGTATAAAAAGTTCCGAGTAAAGTACACACCTCACGAGCTGAACCATAAGGTCGAGGGCAAAGGGTGGATGCTATCAATTCGAGGTCCGTGGTCTAAGACGTGGACAGAGACTACCCAAACTGGCGAAACAATTACATTAACACACGGGAGGAAAGTCGTATGACTAAAAGTATCAAGCGAGAAGTTTTAGAAGCGTTGATTGAGAAGTGGCGAGAGAAAGGGGCTCGACCTGAAATAGTTGATGGGTCTCCAGAAGGTCAGGAGTTTGAAAACCGTCGCGAAGCCGAGCGACAAGGGTATCGGACGTGTGCTGACCAATTAAATGTTCTCTTGGAGATACTAGGATGACTGATAAAGACTTCAAGAAACGTGAAGCTCCGTTTCGAATGATAGGGTCTAAGGCACGGGCCTTGCAACATATTCTTCCTATTCTGAACCACATGCGAGACACGCACAAGAAATTTATTGACGTGTTTGGCGGGACAGGAATGGTATCATTGAACGTGGCTCAGTTCCCGTACATGGTGTTTAATGATAAAGACTCCGGGATCATTGACTTCTATCGAGCGTTCCGTAACCACTACGAGGAGCTTGTCGAAGAACTTAAAAAGTATCATCCTTCTTCCGAAGAAGAATGGTTGCATTGCAAAAAGACTTGGCAGCTATCAAGTAACCCCGTGAAGCGTGCAGCAAAGTGGTACGTGACAGCGGTTATGTCTTACTTGGGGCGGAGGCTTAACTACGCTCGCAACTTCTCACAGAAGCAGCCGAATGTAGCCAGTAAAATGAGAATCTGGCCCCTGCTTCGTGCTCGTATTAGCAAGTGGCAAATCGAGAATTGGGACTGGAAGAAGCTAGCTTCATATGATAGTGTCGATGCGTTATTCTACTTGGACCCGCCTTACGATGAGACACAAGGGTTCGATCTGATCTCGCTTGAGGAAATTGTTTCGTGGGCCAAGGACCGACAAGGCACTGTTGTTATCAATCACTACAAGAACACATACTTGGAAGCTCAGGAATGGACTGAAAAGTACGAGTATCGAATCTATCAATCTGCTGGCGAGATTCGATCTTCCGTGGTTGAAGCACTTTATATTCTTGGGAGTTAACATGAACAGAAACCCATACTGTTTCATGACTGAGTTTGAAGCTTGGTTTGAGTGGCAGGCAAATTATCATCTTGATGAAGATAGGCTTTGGCTCCGTAACTTGTCCAACGATGAATTGATCAAGGTCCAAGAGCCTGAATTCTTTTTTCCAGATGAAAGGTCCGTGTCTCTAACAGGGTACATTGATAAATGGCCTACACCCGAGTACACGGCCCATGGGCCTAGTCACGAGTTCAGGTATCGGAGAACTTGCTATCGGTTCCTGTATAATGATATGCATTGGCATATGGTCACGAACCAATTCGAAATCAATGGGATTATCATTGAGAAGGAAACAGTGTAAAAAATGATATGATAAAGTTTTGATTATTTTCAAAAATAATCTATTTTCTTACTTCCCAATTGCCGATATTAAGTATAGAATAGATTGACCGTAGGTCTGTAAGCTATCATATCATTTCCGCCAGTGGCGGGACACAAATGATAATTTTGATCTTTGACAATCTGGATTTAATCCTGGGCCTTCGGGCCTAGGTCTATCAATAGCCAACGTACCGTGCTGCCCACGGGTAGCCCGGACCGTTGTTTACTGTTTCTCACTTGAAAGGATTATCATGAAAGCTAAGTCTATGTTGTTCAAAATCTGTCGAGAAGTCAAAGAGAACCGAATCGAAATCAAGAAAGGGTTATTGGTCAAAGGACCAGGAACCCCGGTACTGATAGTTCGAGAAATCAAAGATCGCAGGCTCCAATCTCGGCTTGAGAAAACTTTCGAAACCTTTATTGTGCGATGTGAGGCGTTAACGGAAGTTTCATATTCTTACTCAACGAATGGTTCACACACCGTCAGACCGTTGCGTGAGACACTTGAGGAGTTCGCCCCGTTGGACCTTGAAGATTATCATAACGTCGAAGACGACGGGACTTACCACAACTTTAACGCTATGTTGGAATTCTGGCTTAAGTGGCGGACTGAAGTATAAGTAGTTGGTAGCTGACGTACCGTGCACCCATGAGGTGCATGGACCGTTGTTTACTAATTTCTTGAAAGGATTATCATGATTAACAATCACACGACTTGGAATTTCATCGAGCAACTTCTGATGTTTGAGACCGATCAGCGACTTCAGGAGCTGTATGGCACGTCCGACACTCAACAAATTATTGAGCACCTCAAGGTCACGTATGCTACGGACTCCCAGGCGGCTCGCCAATACGTTCGACGAAAATTGAACATGGTTGGCATACCGCAGCTACGACTAGCTGATAAATGCAGCTTTTCTATCACAACCGGGGACGGGAAATGCGTGTTGCGAGCGACTCGCGACGGTGAGCCTTTGCTAATCAGCGGGCTGACCCTTAAATATAAGACGTTGGCGGAGCTGGACGAAGCTTATCAAAGACTCGTCAACTGGGGCGTCAAGCTTGGGATATTGATAGCTCACACTGTTGTTCCTGAACTGAATCAGAGGGCAATTGTTTAGTAGCAAGCCAGTAGCCAACGTACCATGCACTCGTGAGGTGCAGGGACCGTTGTTTACTTTTTTCTCACTTGAAAGGATTATCATGAAAGCTATGCAACCTCTTGGAATGTTCTACGTCAACGATTTGCCTGTCGAGGTCGAGGCTTCCGGCCACGACTACAAAGCTTACATTCCAGGCACCCCGCTACGTTGGGTCGGAACTCTGGACTATCAAGTAACTCTCCATGATTTTGAGGCCACCCTTGGCTACTGGATCAGCGAACAGATCGACCTTTATCGGGAAGCTCTGGCCCATATTGAGTGGGTTCGAACCGCTCGCAAAGCCGCAGCGGATGATATTCGCACGCTGCGAGACGCAGGATGCGGGAAATCTTCCATTGATAGCGTTCTTTTGATGAAATTCGACCATCTTCGTCCGCCACGGGCCACGAGACGGGAGTGCTTGCTCAATGCACGGGACAATGCCCGTGTCGCACGGCACAATTATCAATACTTCCGAGCCGGGGGAGTCAAGCTACCATGTGGGGCGGATGATTCATGGTTCGAGAACCATGTTGAAGCTCCCCGACACCACGCCAAATTGTTGGCAATGTGTGCCAAGGTTCTTAAGATGGGAGCCGTGGCCAATGTCTAAGAGAGTATCTATCATTGAGTTGTGTCCAACTCTAGAGTCTTTTGAGCGGCTGTGGGCCACGGTCCAAGCGGCTAACCCAACGCTCAAGCGTAAGCAACGTAATGTGGCGGCTTACGTACTGTCGCATATTACGTTGCGACCAATTCCAGATCTTGATAATCTGGACGTTTACGACTTAGCAGACTATTATAACGTCCCGAAGTATGAATATCTTGACTTGGATATTCACATCTCACGTGGAACGTGGTTCGAGCAGCCTGGAACTAAGTACAAGGGCCGTGAACCGAAACAAGCACTTCAATCTCGCACTTACTCAATCTGAAAGGATTATCATGTACGAAACTAAAGTCATTGGCGAAACTCCCTGTTACATTTTTCTTAACGAAGGCGTTCGCGAAGTCTACTGGCACTTGTCCAAGATAAACAAGGGTCGCTTCACGCAACTTGTTACCTTCACCGAGGGTGGGGAGTTTAATTACTTCTACACCATTCCCGGTTGTGAGCGAGAAGTGATAGATTCTATCGCTGACCTCGCCGAAGGGGTTGTCAAAAATATCAAGTTCTGGAAGGAGCAAGAGTGAACTGCATAAACTGCAAAACACAAATTGATAGTGAACGCTTAGAGGTACTTCCGCACACAATGACGTGTGCAACCTGTAGCACCACGGAGCGTGCTACAGGGTACATGGTGTACGGCCATAAGACCGCAGGATCGCTAGTGATACTTCCGGACGATCCTGAAACTCAACGACTCGCTAAGCGAGCAAACAGGAGAGCAAGATGAAACTATGTGAAAATATCAATGACTTATTTACGTTGGAACCGTACATCGGTCCGCGTGAAGCAAAGACCAAAGTTGATCATTTATAAGGAACTATCAAATGTTAAGTAACCACGGCGACGGCTACGGGACCGGCTACGGGACCGGCTACGGGACCGGCTACGGCTACGGCGACGGCTACGGCTACGGCTACGGCTACGGCGACGGCTACGGCGACGGCGACGGCTACGGCTACGGCTACGGCTACGGCTACGGCAAACTGATAACACTCGGAATTTTACACGGCCGCAAAGTAGAAGTCAACCAAGACTTTGGAGTGTTGAAAGTTGGGGGTCAGTGTCATTCTTTTAGCTGGTGGGAAGAGAACTGGCAGGATATAGCGGACAAGTATAATATGCCAGTACATACTTACAAAGAAATTTATCAATTGATAAGAGGAGACTGAAATGTCGATGTATCTAGTTTGTTGCGGGGAAAACGGACGAGCCGTTATAATCGGTATGGCGGACAAAGACCCCGAAGCTGGAAAGCCTATCAAATTGCGAAACGCTCGAATGGTCCTTTACTGGAGTTCTGAGTGCGGTGGACTCTTTGGCTTAGCGGCTAATGGTCCGAAGACCAACACACGTATCACGGCAGCTGTTGAAACCCATGAGGACATTTCAGTGAAACAGTGGGTGAAAGTCTCACCCGAAGCTGCTAAACTTATTGCTGAATGGAAAGCTTGTTAAATAAACAGGAGAGCGAGATGAAAACTGACAACCAACAAATGTTAAGTAACGACGAATTTATCATACTTCTTAAAAACGGCTACGTCCCCTACGGCGACGCAGAAGAAGATGGATCGGGGCGTAATGCCCTTCAATCCTCGGACGGAGATACCTTCATTTATGACTACGAGCCAAGGGACAAAGCGGCGATCCACCCTAATGGAGAACCCACCGTGTTGCAGGTTACGCAACAGAACTGGAGCAACCCAGCTCCAGACGTAGCGGTCCACGACTTCGTTAGTCGGCAGACAGCCAATAGTGAGTTCTCCCACTGGAAGTTCTCAGACGAAGTGCTCGTTGAACAGGTACAAGCCCGATTTCACGAGCAGCGTCCCGGCTATAGAGACGGAGTTATCATCGTTCCGATTGACGCGAACGGGGTTTATTGCCCTATTCGTAAGCTTCGGAACAATGATACTTTGATCGTGGAGTATAAGCCACGACGTGACGGCGAGTCGCCACGTCGGCATGAATACTTGGACGGCGTAAATAAGGCCGCCGCCTGCCACGTCGAAGTCGTCCTTTATCATCGAGACGTGCTCTATGAGAGCGGAGAACAAGCCTACGGGCGGTGGAATATCATCTCAGTCAACGCTGGGGTGGACTTAGAAGACCTGAATGCTCCGATGAAACCTGAAACGTTGCTGCACAACCACTTCGGCAGCGACGGCGGCACTGATACTCAGATGGATGCGGAAGCGTTCGTCAAAGAGTTGGAACGTAGCTTCAACTACTGGAAGACACGAGCATTGTGTCGTCCTACTAAATGATGGTCCACGGACCACAAATCTTTACTCTTTTAAGGAGAGACTATGCGTATTTTATCACTTGTGTTGTTTACTATTCTGTTGCTCGTAGCAACAACTGCTTACGGTCAAGTAGGCGGAGGCGGCAACAACCCGGTGCACGGCACTTCCGGAGACTACTACAGCTCCGCCTCAATGGGAGTCACGGAAGTCTCAGCCGGGGACGTTACAAAAGTTAACTTAACTGCAACTTGGTGGGTTGACAATCGTTTGGAGTGGCTTGCAGTTCACGTGAGAACTTATCAAATGGTTGACCACACTGTCGTGGTAGAAGGCCCAAATGGTCCCGTGAGCGTGACGGAAACTATAAAATTTCCTATGAATTGGGGAAACAACACTAACCCGCTTAATGGAGGTTCTGGCGGTCAAGGCTGGACCGACGTATTCATTGAGGAAGTAGCTATTCCCGCTCCTACTGTCACGGTGCGGGTTGAGTTCACTTTCGACGGCTGGGTCGGTGATAACTTCACGGGGTTCCGTGGAGTTAATTACGAATTTGAGTTGAAAGCTTCCGACTTAGGCGGAGGGCTACAAGACCCGGATATCGTAACGTTTGAGTCTACCTAACGGTAAGAGTAGCCAACGTACCACGCTCCAAGTATCATGGAGCGTGGACCGTTGTTTACTTGTTTAGAAAGGAATATCATGAAACACAAAGCTTTATCAATGGCTTTAATATTGGGGGCCGGACTTTTTGTAATTTGGATGGCCTCTAAAGGGCCGTGGACAGAAATGTCAAAAGTGAACATTTTTATCAGATGTTTGTTTGAAGAACACGGCCAATATTACCATCTACCTGTACGGAGAGACAAATGACCGAATGGCAAAAGCAAGTAGGTCCATGGGCTTTGGAGATGGACCTAAAGCTACATCTCAGTATCATTGGACATAAGATGGACGCTGATACTTGCACGTACGTTGACAGCCTAGTGCTTCTAGGCGTAGATTACGTGCAACAACATTTATGGGAGAACCCAGTCCCTAAGAATAAGGGAATATATCGTTACGTATATGCAATAAGTCGTGAGTCTCTTTGTAAAGGAGAGACACAAGCTGAAATTATCAAACGATATTTAGATTATTTAGAGCTGTACAACGCACACTATCATTTATTAGATATCGATGTGGAGCGGTACTACTTGGGGCTAGGGGGTTTGGAACACTTTGGAAGTATCATGGGTACATTTCCAGGTCTTAACTAGCGAATGAAGCAAAGGGGAGCAAAGGGGAGCAAAGGGGAGCAGGATGCTTTACTTATTAGTGTTTATTTACGGACTATACTCACTTTACAGAAAGTTTAACAATGATTACCCAAGAAGGAATCAAAGAAAGTACAAGGGATTCAGTAGCTAAGGTAGCTATCAAAGTGGAATTCCCTTGTGGACGACACTATAACTACTGGTTTGAATTGCCAGAAGAAGTCACGGTCCCTGTCCCAAACGGGGAATTGATAGTTCCTGTCGTGGGCCTTGGAGATGAAACTAAAGCAACAAGGAGCGTGGTATGAATGGAGCTTTGAAACGATTACGTTTTCTTCAAGAAAAAGCCTGCTCTCTGGAGTGGCGGCTAGGTGTTAATGAGCGGGGAATGGGGCGTAAATCTTACGCAGTAGTAGTAGTAATGGTCAACGCCCCTGATACGTACATTGTTGTTGAAGCTCCGTGTTACGAGATCGCTGATGAGATTATCAAATCTCACAACAAGAGTATCGGTATTGAGTGTGGCGGACGTTGCCAAGTGACGCTCCATACTAACGGCACGTATCAAGTAGGCCACGGGGAGTTAAGTGATAACGGGGACTGGGAACACTCATGTGCTCGTTGTGCCCGGGCCTTGGAACCTTTTTTAAATCATTATTTTCCACAAGGATAAAAAAATGAACTTTGATACATTACTTGACTTTGTTAAAAACCAAGACTCCGATTTTACAGAGCAAGCCGCTTCTTTCCTTGATGGAAAATGTCCTTTGCAACAAGGCTCTTTTCTGTGCCAGTACGCAGATGGAGTGTGGGCCGTGCTTGAGTTCACGTGGGACTTAACCTTTGGAGACGTTGTTCTTGAGTACGACGGACGAGGATACCAAGGAATTACAACTTGGGAAGAAGTCGAAAACATTCTTGATGATAAAATAAGCCATAAATTCTTTTTAGGAGACTCGTAATGAAAAAATACGCAATAACTGAAATCACGGATTTTTCGTAACCTTCCATTTACAGGAGATTTTATCATTGTTGACGGGAAGAAAGCCCTTTGTCACGCAGGTGTACCTTTCAAGAACCTTAAAACAGTACCCGAAGTCGAGTTCTTGGCCACGCACCAAGTGGATGCGGTACGTGATAAAAAGTTCACATGGTTCAATCAATATGGAGACATTGATAAAGTTACGAGGGCCACATATGTCGGTATTTTTCTTAACGATCATGGGTCTTTAGAGCCTATGATTGAGTTCGACGATGGAGAGAAAGTTTCGTGGGACATGATTCAATTATCTCTCAGCATTCGTTTTCTTTTCATTGGAGATGTTCCAGTTGATAAAATGAAAAAAATATGGGCCAGGTACAACCAAAAGGAGATATCATGAGTTTAGAGGAGTACAAAGAGTTACTCAACACTTTTGACGTAACTTACGAACATAGTGATGACTCCAGACGAGCTACAAAACATCGTCACATTGATAAAAAGCTTCGCCAGCTTGAGGAAAAACTTCGAAAAGCGGGTTACCTTCAAAAGACGTATTTAGAGATTTGGAACAGTCGAGTACGCTCCACAGTGAAAAGTGCTCACGCTTCCAAGTATTTACGTAAACCGACCTGGATTATGAAAGGAGGCAAAAGCATTAACATTGAGGATATGGAACAGTCTCATATTATCAATGCGATGAAAATGTGCATACGAGTCGCTGCTTTCCGGGCGGCTAAAGAAGACTTTTTATACTTAGGCTACTCGGCTCAAGGCGACCAAGCACAAATTGCTTTAGAGTGTGAAGCTGAAAGCCAATTTGCCACGTCTGTAATGGAGTACGTAACCCCTCGTTATTGGGACTTGGAACAGGGGCTAGGGTCCCGGACCAAGCGAACCTACGAGAAAGAGCTTAAAAAAGCTCAAATTGAAGCAGAAACTATCCGAGCGTCCCTTATCATTAAGGCATTATCATTATGAAAAGTATCAAAGAAATAGTCCCCACTCCAATCGACGCGTTGCAAGTCATGGTTGACTCGCTAAAAGAATTTGATAAAGCCCCGGACTTTGAAGTGTATATGGGGTCTTGGGGTGCTCAACGAGAAGGCATTTGTATAGGCTGTGCCGCGACCTGTACTATCCAAAAAATAGCGGAGAAGCGGTTAACCACTTCCGTAATTTGGGACTGTGAGTCAAGGGCTAAGTTCTTGGACTTTGACTTTGATGATTTGAACGCTTTTGAAAACGCTATTGATCAATGTCGTTCCGGGCGACTAGAAGGATTGTGGGCATTTTACGGGACAGAAGATTGCCCTAAAAATACGTTTTGGTATTTAGGAAATTTTGAATGGCGTGATAACTTGGAGAAAGTCGAAAAGTTTATCAAACGGTATACGCCTACCGTTAAAGACGAAGCAATTGAAGCAGCTTTAACTAAACAGTTGGGCAAGGACCGTAGGCGTTGTATCAAACAAGCTCAATGTGTGCCAAGCCCCATTGGGTGTGGGAACATTGCTGACAATTTCGAAGACGAAGCCAGTATCCGCGAATATCAAATCAGTGGCTTGTGTCAAACGTGTCAAGACAATTTATTTGGAGGAGTTGAGTGATGAAACACAAACATGCAGACGAAATTATCAAATGGGCCCTGAACCAAGAAGCAGAAGTTTGGACTAGGACGTCTACTAGCCCTTGGGCTTTTATTCCTGTTAACCCGAACTGGGCTCTCGACCAAGAATACCGCACCATCTTACCTGAGTATAAAGAGGCGTGGTCGGTGTACCTCGACGGCGAGCTTGAGTATTATTCAATCTTGGACAACCAGTGGAGGCCGTGGACGGACAAAGAGCCGCCGATCTTTTCAGTGACTAAACCTGAACACTTCCGACGTGCACGTAAGGCGAACGTTTGGTTGTCAGGATTCCAAGTCGAGTGCAACACGTCGCAAGAAGCCATTGATGTTATCAATTGCTTCGTGAAACATGGGTATCGATACGCGGGAAAGTCGGAGCCGATACAGACGTTCGGCTATCTTAAAAGTTACATTGCAGCATACTACCCTTTCGACGGGGCAATTGGTTTCGGCCTCCCACTGAGTGTTACGGATTTCGAAGACACACGACCCACGGTCTGTGCCCCTGAGTTTCTAGAAAGGTTCAATGATGATAATTCTAACGCCTGAACAAGAGTCTGTAATCAACACAGCTCTTAGTTCCAGTCAGCAAGTCTTCCGTATTGGCGGGTACGCCGGTACTGGGAAGACTACGATTGCCCAAGAGATATTGCGACGTAAACCCGGAGGAGTCCCTTGTGCTTTTATGGGTAAGGCCGTTGAGCAGTTGCGTAAGAAAGGAGTAAAGAAAGCTCAAACAATTCATAGCACAATCTATCGATTTGATAGAAAGAGTATGAGATTCTTCAAGAAGCCAAAGAAAGATATTCTTGGGACTTACTTCTACATTGACGAAGCAAGCACCGTGAATCAACGGCTTTGGGAAGACCTTCTGAGTTACAACATGAAAGTGATACTCACCGGAGATCATGGACAGTTGGAGCCAGTCGGTAAGAATCCAAATTTGATGCTTGACCTTGATGTAGAGTTGTCCACGATTCATCGGCAAGCAGCAGACAACCCTATCATTCAGGAGTCCATGTATGTTCGAGCGTCGGGCAAATATTCAGATCGTTTCGTAGCGGACACGGACCCTGTATCATGGTACAGGTCCACGCCCGGTGATAAGATCATTTTGTGCGGGTTTAATAAAACTCGTCACTCTTTGAATCGGGAACTCCACGACAACCCTTCAAACCCTTTGATTCCAGGGCGGCCAATTATCATTTTGAAAAATGACCCACCATTCTACAACGGAATGGTTAAGGTCATTCGAAAAGTGAACAAATGGCATGACGATATGGTAGCTAACGTCACTTTTGAAGATGATACAATTAGCGACGTAGGCTTGGATTCGATTGGACGGTCCATGAACCAGCGTGATTTGTATGATGCCTTTCCAAAAGGGCTGCTTGCAATTGATCACGCTTACGCTATTACAACACACAAATCACAAGGTTCTGAGTGGGAGCACGTTCATATTGTAGATGAACAATGCGACCTTTGGAGCCCGGTCCGTTGGCGATATACGGCAGTCACACGGGCTTCGGAAACATTCACAGTCACACTTTAAGGAAATACTAGGAGCTTATCATGGCGTTAACTCTTAAACGCTGGGCGTCGCAATCATTTACAATTGGGAACGACGTTCGGGTAACAATCTTTGATGCAGGATCAGGAGCTGCTTCAATTAACATAACCGCTCCTGAAAACGTGAAAATTTGGCGAGACGAATTGAAAGGCCCAACTATCAATGGCAAGTTAACGATTCAAGACGGTAAGTATCTTGTGAAAGACCAAGACTTAAATTCTTGGGTTTCTGAGAACTTGGAAGAAGTGATACTTTTGAACGGCTTCGAATACAAATTATCGGAGCAACTTGATAACTTCGAAGAAACACTTTCCAAGCTACTTGGACGTGTTGTTACCTTGACAGCACTCAAAAGGGCTTCCATCAAATCGCTTGGACTTGGGGCGTGAATGTTTTCTTCCTTGATATGGACCCGGTCCTTGCAGCTAGCTACATGGCCACGGACCATTTAACAAAAATGCCGATTGAGTGTGCCCAAATGTTATCAACGGCACATGACGAAGTTGGACTTTGGCGTCAAGGAATGTGTAAACCATGCTTCGCAAATCACCCGTCAACTCAATGGGTTCGTTCCACTGATTCAAATTATCAATGGACTTTGAAGCATATGATAGCGTTGTTGAAGGAGCGGGATAAGAGAGGGTTAGCTTTACATGAAGTATGGAACCGGGTTGGGTATCTTTATCAATCTCCGTGTTACATACGACGTGGCCCTCTTACTCCTCCAAACTTGGCTATGCCTGGATATTATAAAGGCTTGGCCGGAGATTTCGAAGACTGTATCTTCTCATACCGATGGTATTATTATCAAGACAAGATTCTTGGCAAAGGTATGGGATACGTTGGAACTACTGAGCCGGAATGGCTACTTCATTTGAAAGGAAAGCTATGATTGAATTAACTGAAACTGAATACACTGAGATGTCTATGGAAGGCGGACACGGTTTCTGTCGCAAGTGCGAGGAGCCTGCGGATGATTATTGTGAGCCAGACGCTCGAAACTATCACTGTACCAGTTGTGGGGAAGATGAAGTGTTTGGGCTAGAAGAACTTCTTATGATGGGAGAGATTGAAATACGATGAAAGTTAAAGTAAACTACGTCGGAGACCCTGGAAAAGTAACCGGAACTATCAAAAATTCACCGTTGCACAAAGCTTTGAAAGGGTTGCGTAAGCGGAAGTACAAACTGCTTCCAGATTACAGGTTACGTCACCCTGATAAAAGCACTACAGGTCCCCATACTCCAGATGAAGTGGTGCAAATTTATGCTTTCGTTTTAGTAACGGAAGCAAAGAAAGCTACTAAACCTCCAAAAAGAAAGAAAAAGCGATGAACTCTCTTAAAGTGGCTACATTCTGGCTAGTCGACGGTAAAATTGTTGAATCCATTGAGCCGCCCTCTTTCCAAAGTTCACGAGTTGGCGGCTTTGATACTGAGGAAAAGCTTCGGGGGAACCAAAATATCTTAGAAGAGCCTTGTTGTAAGTGCGGCAAGTGCATCTCTTTGACGTACAGTTGCAAAGATGATATGAGGACCCGTAAGCTCTGTTTCAGTTGTAACTTTTGGTACGACCGAATGGCCCAAGTGATAGTCGATCAAAATTATCACGCTTACTATGTACCAATGGAGTGGGGCACGGACCACTTTCTTGGTTTCGGAGGCCGAGTCCTTCGTTTCGAAGGAGATGATATTTGTTACATTTGTAACAATGTTTGGCACGCGGGACGTGTTCCCGAAGCTTGGAGAAATATTCTTAAACCTAACGTGAAAGTAGTAACAAATGCCTAACACTCAAGACGTAACTATCATTTACCATGCCAGTTGTTTGGATGGATTCTGCTCAGCCTATGTTCTTTGGATGAAACATGGGGAAGATTTCACTGAATACCTTCCAGTGCATTACGGGCAACCTGCTCCAGAAGCACAAGGCAACCAGCTGTATATTGTTGATTTCAGCTATGACTTGGAAGTGCTGGAACAATACGCTCGGAATTTTGATCAGGTTGTGGTCTTAGATCACCATAAATCTGCGGTTGAGAAATTGATAACTCAAGCTAAAGAAGCGACAGGTTACGATATCCAAGAGAGTGGGCAAGAAACTATCATCCAGAAACATAAGTTGTTTATCAAGTTGAATATGGAGAAGTCCGGGGCTAGACTTACTTGGGAGTTTATGAACTGTTCCATGGGGAGCGGGAATGTTGAAGCTCTCGTTCAATATACCGAAGATCGTGATCTTTGGAATTGGAAATACCCCGCAACCATTAACGTGGACCGTGCCCTTCGGGCCACGGACTGGAATTTTGGAGTATGGGCCGAGCTTGATATTTCTGAGCTTATCGATAAAGGTAAAGTTATCAATGAGTATTTGGCCCATAAAATCAAAGGGATTCTAAAAAGAACAGTAGGTGAGGACGGGGCTATTCTCACAGGAGTCGTGACTCCATTTGGATTCCTTCCGTGTCTTAACAACACTCACGGAGATATTATCAGTGACTTGCTTCATGAGATTTGCAACCTTACTGGTAAACCAGCAATGTCTTGGTTCTACGATGGCGTTGCCAAGAAATACCGGTACAGCATCCGGTCTACGGCAGAGTGTTACATTAAAGCAAGAACCGTGGCCGAGTTCTACAATGGTGGCGGGCACGAAAATGCAGCTGGTTTCGAGCGGGAGTTGATGTTATGATATCCATTGAAGAACAAAGAGCGTTGGAACAGTTCCAACCGTTCATGACCAAATGTTATCAAGAGTGGGAGAATTGGAAAAATGGCTAGACACAGACACGCTGACTACATAAAGATGTGGGCCGACCATCAAGATGTTAAGGTATGGTCATCACTCGATGGGCAAGATTGGACCCTCGTTTGTCCCCCTGATTGGTCAGCAAATCGTTACCGAGTGATACCGCCTGAACAAAAAGAGTTGTGGGCAGCGTACCTTCAAGGTAATCTTGAAGTCAAAATCAAACCACATGGTTGGCGAAACTGGAGCGATATGATTTCGCGTGCTCCTTTTTCACCAGAGGATTTCTACATCCTCCGAGTCAAGCCGGACCCCGAGCGAGAGTTCATGGACTCGCTCACGAAGGCGGTTCACGATGCGGGTGGGAATGGATTATCTATTAGGGAGGATACAACCCTCGCTGAGTTGCGAGATCTTTGTGCTCCAAACGGTATCCGGTTCACTTGTGAGGTTAACAAATGATAGACCCTAGGATTATTCCACCGTTGATTGCGTCAGCCGTTTGCCTTGTTTCCGCAGTCGGATTCATTTGTTACGCTTTCGGCGAGTATGCTGGGAAGAAAAAGCGAGAGAAAGAGGCGATTGAGAAAGGGTTCGCTTCGTACGTGACGGACCCGGACAAATATACAGTATTTATTTGGAAGAAAAATGGAACGTAGAGAATTTATGGCGGCCCTCGGAGCTGCGGCTTGTGTGCTTTCGACTCCAGGCTTCAAACTTAAGAAAAAGTACGTGGTCCTTGGCGGCAACGCAAGATTGGAAGCGTGTAAGTTGGTAGGGTACGACTCTATCAAATGTTACGTGGTTCGTGGGCCGGATAATCGGACTCAAAAAGTTTTGAAAATTGAAGATATCGAGCTAACACCAAACCCTATACGGGTCGCACCTCAAGATTATGTTGAAACGTTGGCTCGAAGTATCAGTGAGATCGGACTAATGTTACCGATTATTGTTGCAGAACCGACACCTGAGTTGATAAAATATATTGAGGAGTTTAACAAATGATAAATAACCTTTTAAGTTGTTCAACTGAGGAACTTGCTCAAAGCGTTGCACGCTTGGGAACAGTCATGGAAAGGTTAACGAAACGGTTCCGGCGGCTCAGTCGCACCAAATACTACATGTACCGTGGACCTATCAAACGGTTGAAAGGCCATCTGTGTATTGGGTATAAGCGTAAGAAGTGTATGTACGTCCAGTTCACCACGGTCGGTGGTGCTCGTCCGGTTGCTGAGATCGACGAACCACGGAACATGGAGCGGTTATTATTTGGCTGGCATCGTTTTCCATCTAAGCATTTCGAGGAGCAGAAGTAATGTATCATATTCTAATTAAAGTTCACTTACAAGAGAATAAGGACCTTAACGGAAGGTATGTGAGTAAGTATCATGGGAGTTTAAGTTTGCTGTATGAGCTACCGTTTCAACCTTTTGAAGGTTTGTTGCTTGAGTTAGACGAAGAAGTAACAGTTAAGATTGAAAATCTTACTTGGACCGGCAGTATTTTCAAGACAGAAAATAGAGTAGTTTTCAGTGGTGGATCCGCAGAAGAACGTGTTAGCCGGTACCAAGAGCTTGGCTTCGCACTCGGGGAGCAAGAATGAAAGTCGAAATAGTTACGGAACGTTTCGCAGGACACGTCCTATCATCGAAAGTTCGAGAGGCTACCAACAAGGAAGTTAAACAAATTAAATCAAGAAAGGAATGCTGCGGCCCTAAGTACAAGAAACGGCTTGTAATTATCATTCCGGGCTGGTTGTATGATACTATTGAGTGTGCCATTTGTGGGAAAGGTTTAGGTTCTGCCTAAAGGAGAAACAATGTTTAAAGAACATCTTAACTTTATTAACGAAAAATTATCACCTCAATCAAGCGATCTTCACGAGTATTTTGAAGCTCAAAGGAACCTTCATAAAGAGGTCGACGTTCCGCGATTCGCGACTGCTGTTGATGGGATCGTGGCTGAGTTCTTTGAAACGAGGAACACGGACGACGCTCGACATATTAAACTTGAGCTTGGCGATATGTTGTTCTACGTTTTGCTGCTTGCGGCGTCAATTGATATTGAGCCGTTCGAGATATGGGTAGATAGTGGGGACAGCATTTTAGAAACCCTCGAAACATTGGCAGAACATAAAAAGAAAGTCTTTTATCAAGGTCTGCCTTTTGACCGAGAACTTGTGAAACGGTGTCATGGCCTTTTAATAGGCTACATACGGGAAGCCGCTCAAACAATTGGCTCAACACTTGAAGAAGTGCTACAAATGAATCGAAACAAACTTGAAGGACGGTACAAGAAAGGTTTTACCGTCGAAGAATCAAACAACCGAAAGGACGGGGACCTATGAAGATGAAACTAGAAGATAAGACTTTAACGGCAGGCAAGTTACGTGAAGCATTGTCTGATATTGAAGATGCTCAATCTTTGAGTATCAGTATTGACACCTACAACGTTTATATCACTGTTGAAGATCTTTCTCCTTTCCAAATAGTCTACGCTTATATGGCCGAAAACTGTTCATTCTGCGGGCGAAACATGGTCTACGACCATGGCGTTGATATTCTTGTAACTTCAAATAGCATTGATAAAGAGGAGATGCAAGAGATTGCAGAGGAGCTTATTGAGCTACTCCCTAATACGTGGACCATAGGCGGCGTTACGCGGACTGCAATATTGTTATCAAATACGGAGAAACCGGATGGTAAAAGTGATATTATTTAGCCTATTAACAATTGCTTCGGGGTATTTGTTGGCATATTTCTTACATCACTGTGATATGAAAGCTTGGCACTCATTTCCTACGTTCATTGTGCTTTGGTTTGTGACTGTTAGTCTAACGTTTCGTACAATCTATATTTTCGTATCGGAGAAAATGAATGCCAACATTAAAAATTGAAATGTCTGAAGTAGCTCGCAAAAAGATTCAGGAGCTTGCAAAAGACAACGGATTATCACTTCGTGATTTACTTGTCGCAAGTGTGAAAGGATTCGAAGAAGACTCCTTGAAGCAAGTAGCACGGACCGTGCAAACAGTTCTTGAACGCTGGGCAAGAGACGAAACGCCTCGATGGGGTAATTTTCAGATACCAAGTGAGTGGTGGAAGGAAGCTTTCGAAACGCAGTTAGGTAAAGACCATAAGTGGTATCATTTATGGTTTGTGTTCAACTTAGCTGGACGTTGGGTGAATGATTTGGAAGAGTGGTGTAACGAGGTTTTGAAATGAATTTCAAAGTAAAACTATCAGCGGCAGGTGCTCATTATTTCAATGGTCGCTTCGCGGACCGTGGACCATTTAAACGTGGTCAGGTCGTGACACTGACACAAGATGAGCTACTCGAACTCAATTACCCGAAAGCCGTAGCAGAGATCAAGCTTGGCGGGTTCGTGAAACATTTTAACACGTTGAAGGACGACAGCTCGTTGAGACATTTTCGTCACCCTAACATTGATGGCGAGTGGCTCTGTCCGGTTTGTCACTGTTCCGTTAGTGAACATGCTATACTTGACTATGGTGATAGAGTTTACACAGTTTGCCCTGGAAGCGTTTTGATTGAACGTAACGGAGAGCTACAACCTGTTCCTGAACATTTGGTTGACTTATGGACGTAAATGAAACCCCGGAGCCTGTGGTAGTCAAAACAACTTTTCCCGCTGAACAACGGTCAACAAAACAGGAGCTTGAGCATCGGCTCAAGAAAAGAAAACAGTCGGTTCGTTGTCCTAAGTGTGGGAAGTTGGTTGTGAGTTTGGAAATACATGAACAATTCCCTTTAGATTGTGAGTGAACTGTGGATACTAATGACGAGTTATTACAAAAATATCATTCTGCTAGAAAGGAAGCTGATGAAGCACTCAATCGGTTAGTGTTAGATAATCAAGGATTGGTTATCAAGATAGCGGTGTCTTTTGCCAAGAAAAATTCTAAGCTTGATTTAGACGATTTAATTCAAGAAGGAATGAGTGGGTTATGTCAGGCGGTCAAAAAATTTGACCCTAGTAAAGGTTATCAGTTTTCAACTTACGCCACTCCGTGGGTGAAACAACGAATGATAACTTACATGAAAACCAAGGTGGAGTTAATTAAAGTATCTCCAAATCCAGCTCATCTTGACAGAGCTAAAGCTGCTATAGCTCGTGCTCCAATGTTTCAAACCTTACACGGGCTATTTAATAACCCTGTTACACCTTTAGAATGTCTTGATAGGGATTTGATAGAATGGCAAGAGGAGCTTATTGCTCTAGAAAAAGCTTTTCTTGAGTTAAATAGTCGAGATGCTTTAGTTTTGAGGCTACGAGCCCAAGGGATTCCTCTTAAGACTATTGGGGAAACTCTTAATATCTCGCGAGAAAGAGTTCGTCAACTTGAAAAGCGAGCGTTAGAAAAGCTAGCTAAACTTTTAAAAAGCGACAAACCTCCAATTACTTTGAATATGGTTTAAGAAAGGCTGTTTATGGTATTTATCAATTTCCAAGATGAAGTAGTTGTTAACCAATGGTGTTCGGATTGGGCTACGGCTTGTGAACGGATTCTTCATTGCGAGCGAGTCTACAATGTTACACCAGACAGTGCAACATTCAGATCTAATATGATCTATGACTTGGGCGGAGTAATTTATACCGGTCCTGAGAATCGAAAACTATCATTTACTGGTATTGAAACTGACGCCTGGAACGTTGAAGATTTAATACTGGCAGTTAAAATAGGTCAAAAAAAAAAAATCAGAACTAGAAATTCATTGATAATTCTTTCCAAAGATCATCAGGAGATCCTATTGAAAGAATTTGAACAGGAGAAGTCTACTATTGAAGCAGCAGTAATTACCTTAGACACGTACCTAAAACAAAGGAGCACTTAATGTATTCAGCGTTAGAACAACAGTATCTGTCATTACTTAAAAGTGTTTTGCTCCACGGAGAAACACATGATGATAGAACAGGGACCGGAACAATTCGTCTATTCGGCCCTCAAATTTACGGAACAATCAGTAGTCACTTCCCATTGCTCACTACAAAGTTTGTACCTTTGCGGTTGGTATTTGAGGAACTGATGTGGTTTCTTCGAGGAGAGACAAATATCAAATCGTTACAAGACCTGAATGTTCATATCTGGGACGAATGGGCAGACGCTGCCGGAGAGCTTGGTCCGGTGTATGGGAAGATGTGGAGAGACTTCAACGGCGTAGATCAGATTCAGTACGTGCTTGATTGCCTAACTGAGTCTCCAAACAGCCGACGAGTTATTTGCTCTGCTTGGCACCCAAAACATCACCTTCCAGGTGGAGATGCGGCCTTACCGCCGTGCCATATGTTTTTCCAATGCTACGTATCAAATGGAGAACTGTCCTTGAAAATGTATCAACGCTCTGCTGATATGTTTCTTGGCGTTCCGTTTAACATTGCATCCTACGTGTTGCTTATGTACATTTTGGCGTGGGCCACGGACCTTAAACCCAAGACGTATTACCATACGTTTGGCGACGCTCATATCTACAACAACCACGTAGATCAAGTCAACCTACAGTTGAGACGCCCAGCTAAAGAAGCTCCAAAGCTTCGTTTTGCAAGGCAAGCTGATCCGGTGTTATCTCCTTTGGAGAATATTTTATCACTTCGGTGGGAAGATATTATTCTTGAAGGTTACAATCCCCATCCGGCTATCAAAGGTGACGTGGCCGTATGATAGTTTTAAGCTTGTACGATCACTCCGGGGTGTTACTTCATCCTTGGGCCAGAGCAGGTTACGAATGTCATGCTTACGATATAAAGCACGTAGATCATCGACAACGGATCGGGGACAACGTGATTCATTTCCACAAGGCTGACCTTCACGACCTGGAACAAGTTAGGCGTATCATTGATACTTTTCAAGGAAAGGAAGTGGTATTTGGGGCGGCGTTCCCTGTTTGTACCGACTTGGCAGTCTCTGGAATTATTCACTGGCCCTCGAAAGAAGGCCACGATCCAGACTTCCAATACAAAGCTGCACGTTACGCTATCTGGTGTCGTCGCGTTTTCACAGAGTTGCAATGTCCGTGGTTCATTGAGAATCCTAAATCGAGACTATCATCTTTGTGGCGTAAACCAGATTACAAGTTTCACCCGTACGAATACGGTGGGTACTTACCAGAAGATGATGAACACCCTACTTGGCCACAATATATTGCTCCACGGGACGCGTACCCGAAGGAAACATACCTGTGGACAGGTGGCGGGTTTAAGATGCCGCCTAAAAAGAAAGTGATACCAGAAGATGGATACTCCCGGCAATATGGTAAAATTGGAGGATCACACCCTAACGTAAAAGAGATTCGTAGTATGACTCCTCGTGGGTTTTCAATCGCAAATTATCAAGCTAACCGGAGAAGCAAATGATATATTTAGCTACCCCTTACACTCACTCTGATTCTCGAATGATAGACCATCGGTTTGGAGTAGTCACAAGGTACGCGGCCCGTTTGGTTCAGAATGGGACCAACGTTTACAGCCCTATTACTCACAGTCATGAGCTTCAGAAACATATGTCCAACGTGGCCACCACTTGGGACTTTTGGGAAAAGATTGACTTAGAGTATTTGAGCTTTTGTGAATCTTTGATAGTTCTAACTCAGTGGGGTTGGAGACAATCAATCGGCGTTCAAGCTGAGTTGGACTACGCAACAGAGCACAATAAGCCTATCGAATATCATGGTATTCCTACAGACCTTGGCGAACATTGCGGGGATTGTGAAGCTTATTGCTTAGTAGAAGGTATTTGTTACAACTGTTTCGGTAATCCAGAAAAAGGAGAAAAAGAATGAGAGTAGGTATCATTGGCTACAAAGGAAGTGGAAAAAGTCTCGTGGCTCAAGTTCTTACCCAAGAGCTAGAGCTTTACTATCATCCGTTGGCTAAACATTTGAAAAGTGCGTTGTCTTTGACTTTTGGTTTGGAGCGATGTTTCTGGCTTGAAAGTTTCTTCAAAGGCATTCGCATCAATGAACGAGTAATCGGGCCCAGAGTTATTCGTAAGTTTTGTCTCCATTTCCAAACACGTAGCGGAGTTTCGCTTCGAGGAATTGAACGAGTGGCTCATTGGGACCATCCTATCATGCAGACTCCTCGAATGTTGATGCAATATTTTGGGACGGGGATTGTTCGAACGCTTAATAAGGACGCTCACGTCCGAGGCGTTTTAAATTTCATGGGGTCAAATTCATTCTTGGCTGACGACGTTAGGTTTGATAACGAGTTTGATTTGTTCGATGTTACAATTTATCTTGAACGTCCGGGCAAGATTCCTCCTAAACCTGAGCACGTCTCCGAAGATGTTGGACGGTTCAAGGAGCGTGCAACTTTCATTTTGGAAAATGATGGAAGCATTCAGGATTTGATTGCGAAGACCCTAAAACTGGCTAAGTCTATCAAAGGTCTTAATTCTGGGGGCCTAGAAAATGTTAAACCATAAAGGAAGTTTGTTAGTCTGCATTGATACTGAGACGACAGGAACGGATGTAGAGCTAGATGAGGTCTGGCAAGTTGCTATGATTCCTCTTAATGATAATCTTGATCCTGTTGAACATCTAGCGGTTCAGTGGTTGATAAAACCAGAAGTAAATATCACTTCGCCCTACGCAGCTAAAGCCAGCATCCATGGATTGACTCAGGACCAAGCAATGGATGCGTTTGAAGACTGGGTTGAACGGTTAAACTTCTCAGCGGAATGGTCTAGAATCTTGCCAGTTGGACACAACTACAAAGATTTTGATAGGCCTATGTTGGAGAAACTATATGGGTCGGCAACTTATGGACTCCACTTCCACGGGTTCTGTAGAGACACCATGGATTATGCTCACTTTATCAATGATAGATGTGAGCTTCGGGGCCATAAGCCATTGTTCCCAGATGTGAAGCTTAGCTCATTAGCCAAAGCTTTGGACATTCCTTACGATCAAGCTAGTTTGCATGACGCTCTTTATGATACGTTGTTGACTGCTAAAATTTACAAAAAATTGTGTTGGCTAGACTTAACAGCAGTGTAGGAGACTATCATGCGAAGGATCGACGATTATGTTTACTTGTTGCGAGAGTTTGAAACTAAATTTGACTGCTCGCTATCTTTGGAATTTTTACAAGCGTGGGAGAATTATCATGAGCTAGTTGAGGAAAAGAAATTCATCTCACACTTAAGAACCTTACTACGGTCGAGAGGTATTGACGCTTACCGTCGTCGAAAGAAAATGCAAACAAACAATGATACCGAAGCGTTAGGCGATATTGAAGAATTATCAAGAAGTGCAGAAGAATTCCTCGATCAGTTTGACCTAGATAGGCTAACTGTCGAGGAGCGATGGGCTGTAAGTTTACGACTTCAATACTATACGTATTCGGAAATCGGGCGTTTGTTAGAGTTAACTCCTAAGCAAGTTAGAATTCTATTCGCTGAGCTGCGACGGAAATTTCTCTAAAGGACATTTACTTCGTTCAAGGGCTTTAAAGAAATCTTTTTGAGCGTCAGGACACTTGCCAAATTTGGAACAGTAGCGATCACGTATTAAGTGGTCGCACTGTTCACAAATTTGAACATTTTCCATCTTGGGCCTAAACTTACGTTGTCTGGCGTAAGCTTCAAGTTGGCTTTGGCTCATGCTTCAAAACTCCCTGTGTAAATCGATGTTGGGCCTGGAGTATCAATTGTCGGATTCTGTTGAAGAATCGTAAAAGTGTATGTCATCGGTAAAGGCGTGACATATATTCCATGTCGCTTTACTTCAATATCAAAAGTTTGTGGAGAGCTATCATTGAAGTCGTATCCTGTAGCAGTACCTCCCCAAATTTCTAAAGGATTCAGGGGCGACATAATTGGTTTGCCGTACGCGTGAGTTGTATTAGGCACGCCTCGGTGGAAGATAACAGATAGCGTACCATCGCCTTTAATTATCAAATTTAGAAACTTGGCAATGTTAGGAGCTTCCGCTTGACTCCAACCAAAAGCCCAAGTATATTGCCAATCTTGAGGGTACGTCTCAGAAGGACCTTCTAAATACTCAAGAGAGTAACACTCGTCAAAATCAATGCTCCCTGCTCCATAGGCCGAAGGTCCGTAAGCTGTAGCTCCTAACCACGGAGGATAATCTAAACATGGGTCCCGGAACGCAGGTCGTTGAACATTTCCCAAGGTTCGTTGCCATGGACCGTAGCCGTATTGTTTACCGGCTCCGCTCTCGCCGCCATCGTATCCAGTCCCTCCCCCTAGATACGATTCTTCAAATCCCAAGAATAAGCCGCTAAGTGTGCGACTGATAGAATACCCGAAATCATTTTGATTCTCAATAGGACAAGGAATTGGTCTAGTAGGATTTGTTGCGTTAAAAGATTGGAAATCAGGGTGGCACTCCTCTATTCGATAATACCCATAATAAGGTTGACGACTTGCAAAAAGATCACACCCACAAACAAGATTACTATTTCCCGGGCCTTGCAACAATCCAACGCCGTCCCACGTTAAGTAGTTACTTCCGTCACACCTAAGAGTTTCAAGCTCCACGCTCTCCCACGTTGTATCAGTTTGCCTCTCAAACAAGAATTCATCCCACGTCCACATGGGTCTAAAGCTATCATATTGCAAAGCCCAACGGTCGTAAGCGTAGACGTAAATAGCATCAGGGAGCCCGGCACACGTACAAGGATCTTCTCCAATTTGATCACAACAGACGCACTCTGTAGTATCGTCGCTAACTACTGCTTTGCCGTCTTGATAAACTAAGCGGCCGTTACGAAATAGAAAAGGCATTATTTCTCCCAAATGGATAAAGCAATTACTTCGGAGTGCGAGGTGATACGAAACGCTTTAATTTCAACCCCGTACTCTTCCAAAATACCGCGAACTTTATCAAACACTTTATCTTGTGTTTCAAGGTTACAAATTTCGGCAGGTCCAAAGTTTTGCCAACACTCCGCTAAAGACACTTCTACAAAATCAGCAATTGTCTCTTGGTAGTCGTACGTGTTAACTACCATCTTTAAGGCATCAGTAATTTCGTAAGGCACTTGCCAAGAATAAGCATAAGTGATGCCGTTTTTACAAAATTTCTGTTGGCGAGAAACAAAATCTCTTTTGACTTGAACTACTTCTAATTCTTCAAAAGCTGGCCAAGAAATGTACCAACCTGGCCCAAGCTTCCTAGTGTATTTACCAAAGACAAATGATACTAGCTCCTCGTCAGCCCGCACAATCAAAGGCCGAGGAACGAGGTCCGTGAACATTTGAAGCAGATCAGAAAGCCATTGAAGTATCATTTAAATACCCGAAGTAATTGCGTAAGTTCGAATTAACTCTTTAGCCATACGATGGTTACAAGTTCGTCTAGCAATCTCTCCGTATTCTTCATGTATCTCAATACTTACCATTGAACGGGAAGCTCCGTACAACGATTGAGCGTGGTGTAAATCAATTGGAGCTAAGCTTGGGAACGTTTCAATCTTAGTTTTACCAATTTCTTTCTTGGTTTCATGATGTATATGTCCGGACCACACGTAGGTGTTTGCAGGGCGAGCGTTACAGAAAACTTCTGAATACTCCTCATGTGACGTAATAACTTCATACGCCCTAGAGTGAGGGGCTTTGTCTCCGTGCCTTAAGAAAACAGCAGAGTCCCCAAAAGCTAAAGGAATGATAGGTTGAGCGTTGGGAATAATTTTAACTCTTGGTTCATTCTCATATTTTGTTTCAAGAATTTCGTTGATCCAGATTGCAGGGTCCGGGTCATGATTGCCTTTCACGTTAACTACCCAAACTTCTTTGTGTTTACTTAAAGCTTGAGCCACTTCCCACAAGAGCAATTTTCTAAGACCGCGAGCAACTTCTGTAAAATTAAGATGAGTGTCCAGCTTATGGCGGTTCCGAGGAGTCAAGCCAGAGCTATCATTAGCGTGTAGGACGTCTCCTAAATTCACTAAAACTCCAATTTTAGTTGGAGCTGCTCGATCTATCAAATTGGCGGTAGCTGCTTTATTAACCTGAATCCCTAAATCCAGAGTGTGGTTTTCTACTCCTGTAAGCTCTTTGGAGGAAAGTAGTCCTAAGTGAGCATCTCCTTTTAAATAAAACGTAATAGCGTCTTCTGAAAATTTAGCTCGTTTCAGGATCTTTGTAGGACGAATCGGTTTAATATCTTTCTTAAACTCTCCCACTAGGGCGTTCATCAAATCTTTGAGTTTATCAAGATTCAGAGAAGACTTGACCCATTCTTGAGTTTTAACTCCTTCGGAATTGTAATAGCTACTAATTCCGTGAGCTATTTGATTAGTAGCTACAGGTTTATCAAACCCACGGTCCGGGTCCCATCCTTGAACAATAGCTAACGCTCGAACTCTTTTCAAACACTTGGAAACTGCGGGCCTACTGACTGAAAAAGTATCAGCTACTTTTTGCATTGACCTTACAGCTAAATACTCTTTTACGTATTTTCTTTGAGTCTCTGTTTCCGCAAAATCAAGAAGCGTAAATTTAGGCATTTTCTAATCCATTTGTTTCTTTCGAGTGACAGATACAACTGCTTCATCGCCGTCTACTCCATCAAGCAAATTGATAGAAAACGTCGTAGAGCTAAAGAATCGAATTGAGATGCTTCCATCCGAGTTAATTTCAAACGTCATATCTGAAATATCAATTGTTGTCATAAGGTTGGCTCCTATCTAAAAGGTGCTCGTATTTAGCGATCCAATATTCTCGATTCTTGCAGGCGGACAAGTGCACAAAATCGCTTTTATGAAACGAGGTAGCAAAGCTTTTAGTCCAATGTTGATGGTTGAATTCCCTAGGCAACGGGAACCAGTTGTCACCGACTTGATAATCAATCCAGAACTGTTCCGCACAATGCCTAGGCTTAAATCGAAAAGGCGGCGGGTTCCAAATATGTTGGGTCTCTTTATCAAAAAGCACTACCCCGCTATTTAAAAGTCGCTCCCTAAAAGGGTCATCGATGTGTTGGTACTGCATCATTTCCGACCATTCACGGGGAGCCCAGTCGTTTCCCGGTTGAGCTTCTCTAGCTTCGGGGTAGTCGTCATAAATCCCAACTTTCCCCGGTTGATAAAGTTCAAAAATGTCTCTAGCCCAACTTTGAATCAAAACGTCTACATCAATGTAAACTGTTGGGCCAGTTAGTTCAAGTTTAGACACTCGGTATTTCTCTAAACCCCACCACTTTTGAGTGATGCCAGTTAGGACTATTAACTCAGCTCCTATTTTATCAGCGTAAGCTTCAAAGCGGCGTTTAGTATACTGTTGATAGAATTGGAACATGGGGCCAACTGCTACCAATACGATTGACTTCTTCATTACCCTTCCCATCCTACAAGATCGTCACAGTCGCCACCAACCAAAGCTTCGTTACACCAAACAATAGCTCCTGCTGCCCAGATACCCTTGGTTGCTACACTTAGTTGGCCAATAGATGGACGTTTATAAATGTTACCGCTCACAGGGTCGTAATCTGTAGCAAGCTCCGTGCCATTGTGTTCCACGTCATATGTCCATGAAGCTGGGGCTGAGTCGCTTCCTTGATCTCCACCAACTTGCGTCATATCAACAACTAGCAGAGAGCTGCCTAGGCTCTTAACGTTGATTGAAATATCATACCAACCTGGAGGTAGCGTCATTGTTGAGCCAAGGACCGTAGCAAATCGTTTCCAGTCAGCTCCGTCTAGCTCCAAATGGGATTCTTTCATTGGGTCAGCTTGGAAAGCATAGGACGTTCCATTATGGCGAGCTTTCCAAATTACATACTCACTCTCTCGTTGACGAGTCTCACCAATGATAAGCCAGTCATCCCCTTCTAATCGGGGCGGCTGTAAAACTACTTCCCGTCCAATTTGATATTCTCGATTTGGGTCCAAAGCTAACGAAGTACGTTGAACGCCATTTTGAGTATGGACTACGTAAACGGCATTACTGTTCTTTTTAACAACGACCCCAACTTCCGACAACAACCTATCATCTGTGTACGGATCTTCGGTAGTGTCGTTGTAGAACGCGTCTTGTTTTGGGAGACCTATTCGTTCAGTTCGAATAGTTCCAGGCGGTTTTAAATTTGGAAAAATTCGTTCAGGAAATTCATCAGACAGGTCACTAGGTTTACGGTCTTCTACGGGCATTCGATTGTTCCTGTTACTCCAGTGGTGTCAGCTTCATTTGGCCAGATAAGTTCAGCATCAATTTGAGACGGCCAGTAATATTGATTTACCGCGTCTTCGTTGTAAGGAATTCCAGTGTTTACTTCAACAGTAACGGTCCGAGTATCATGAGCGTATTCCCAAGACTGTACTCTACCCGTTCCAACGCCATTAGACAGCTCATCAAGCAATTGATAGTTGATGCCACCAATTGTTAAATTGCCTTTCCAAAATTGATAAATTTCTGAGTTGCGAATCAACCAGAAGTTAATTGTTTTATGCACCAAGTCATACTGGTCATAAATCAGGAAATCGTAGTCATTATCTTTTAACCCGTACTTGCCAACATTATGTCGCAAGACAAGCTTCTCAGGTTCAATGGGCAGTCCGTTCGGCGTCCACGTAACATTGTACCGAGTGATAATATCTTCAACTTTAGAAACTCTTACTGAGCGTGATTTCTTCAACACAGTGCTAGAAGTGAATCCAATGCCGTCAGAGCCTGGAACTCGGGAAAGGTAAGTCAAGTGGAACTGGTCGTCTCTTAACGTGACCGCACAGCGAGCTTCGCGACAAATACGATTTATCAGCGAAAGAGCGTCAGGACGATCATACACTACAAAGTTAGCAGGGTAGTTTACGAGGTACTCTTTGACAGTATCAAAAGACGAATTTGGTGTTTTATCAGTGTACTTATTGATAATGTATCGTAAGATATCTGCCACGTTTGGTCCAACTTTGGACGTGTAGGTGGCGTAAATCTCTTTATCCCAATTACTTGGCAAAGGTCGCCGAAGCTTTAAAAGAGTTGGACGTAACGTGCCTAAGTCCTCTGTCTCAATCTCATAATAACTTTCAGGAAGGGCCCGTAAACTTTTCTTATCTCGATCCGTGAAATAAGCATAAACTCCATGAACTTGAGATTGAATTGTGTTAATGGCGTAAATTTCACAAGTGTCCATTGTGACTTCGGTGCCGGGAGGAGCTTCCCAGTTTTCTAATTCAGGAAGTTCTTCTGGTATCAAATTATAGTCATACCAAGAAGGTAACGGACGGGAGGCTACTTGCTCAATGCTAGCAATATCTTCCCCAATGATAGTGTAAATGTCCCTAGGCTGAGGGTCCGGAATCACTAAACCGTTAAGGTTATCAAACTTCTTTAAGTGGACCAGCATAGCAATGTTTCGACGAACGTCTGGTCCGGGATTTGACAACGGAGCGATAGCTTGAATGTAGTCAGCTGATTTACGGTCAAGCCATGTATTAGGATTAAACGCTTGACTTTGGTAAAGAGACGAGTTTACTCCGTCTCTTAAAATATCATAAATTGGAGCGTCGGCTAACTGTAAAGTTGCCGCTTCAAGAGATTGAGACTGTGCTTGTTTAAAACGCTCCCCGGACCATGGAACAACTCGAAACGTGCACTTATCATCTTCTTGCTTCTCGACGTAGATAACGTGATAATTGTCGCTGGTGTCTTTGACCAAACACCAAGTATTTTCTAGGCCGATAGCGGGAGTGTAAAATACGTTGACACCGTTGAAAAACTCGTACTCGGAACACGGAGCATCGTCCTCTCGATGTGGGCTAACTGTTAGGTTCTCTTGTTCAGGGTTCGGGCCACTGATACCTGTCATCTTTTTACCGTCGAACTGGACAGTAAAAATGAAGTCATTGATCCGAACATCAACATCAGTGTTCTGAGGAAAGTCCCTAGAGTCTTCAACGTAATGAACAGGTTGAGCACACCGTTCTTGTTCACAGATTTGTAACGCAAGCTCAAAATACTCGTAAGTCCATATGCGAAGCTGCTTCCAAATCTTAAGCATGTTATCAACTGCATATCGCTTCATACGAGCCATGAAGCGTAGGAACTGTATATGGTCCTCTAGCGTTACTTTGCTTTGAAGCAAAGCGTTAATAGTATCACTTAAAGAAGCTACTTCATCTTGCTGATTGTAAAATTCAGTTAGCGTATCAATGTCGTTTGGATGTTTGTTCAGATCATCTTGACGTTGTTGAAGCAAATTACGAGCTTCAGCCCAGAGGATATTTTGAGCTTCTCCTGTAGTGAGAACTGCAATGTATTGGTTTAATGTTGTTTCAGCATTAGGATTGACTTGCTTATCCGCAGCAGTTCGCCAATAGTTAATGATAAATAACCCACGATTTATTGCGTCTAGAAGCTGGTCGCGTCGTTCAACTAGCTCAAGATTTATCAAACAGATGTTAGTCTCAGTGCTGGTTGTAGGTTGTTTACGGACCTTGACGGTCTTAGCGTATACCGGACTTCCGAAACCCATAGGCCACGGAGTGAACTCATTTATCAAGTCAAGTTCACTTTCTTCTGGAGCAAAGCCAACTTCCTCTGCTTCCACTTGTTGAATAACTCGGAATTTGGTTACGCCTCGTTCTTGCCGAATCGGAGTATCAACAATGCCCTTAAATAAAATTTCTCCGTTATACTTTACAGCACACGGAGCTTCAAAAGCAATATCAATAGTACCGTGAAGTACAACTTCAATAGTTGCAACATCACGGGTGGCGTTTACACTGGTTTGAGACAGTGTACCAATTTTAAGAGGTTCGTATAACATGCCATTCAAATCAATTTCAATCTTTGAAGAATGGCCGTATTGGTTAACTGCTATATTTCTCATAGAAAGTAAAACTCACATTCCAAAGAGTGCGTTGGAAGTTAGGGGATGCGTCAAACATCATTGTGACATTTTCCGAATAGTCGTCAAAGATTAAAGCTACTTCTGTGCCTCTCTTAGTTTTTATTTGGTCGTAAACATCATTTGGAACTTCACACTGCATCTGGCGAATAATTTCACCATCTTTGATTTGCGTGTGGACACTATCATCCTCAGTTTGCTGGATGATAATTTGCGTTGTATCTTCAAACGAGTTCCCTCGTTTTGGCATCGGAACGTCAATTCCATCAATACTAAACATACTGCAACTCCACTTGAACGTTGTACGTACAATCGTCGTGCTTCTCTACGATACGGGGACCTCGCCGAAACAAAGCATTGTGTTCAATATCGTGATGGTCAGTGTACGTAAAAATGATGCCTTTGTTTGCTAGCCAAAATTCAAAGATCGTGGTCCAATCTTGTTGGTGGAATCTAAGATCGTGTTTATCTTCTAAACAATCTTGGTCAATAAAAATGGTGGGACCGTTTGGAGTACGGTACTCGTCCACCATTTTATCATATTGATTTTGATTATTAAACTCAGGTTTGCGAACAGATGTTGCTCCAAACAATACATCGTTTGCTCGTTCAGTTAGGCAAGACATGAGTTAGCTCACGTTGATAATTGAGAATTGGGGCGACACGGTAAATTCAGTTTCTGAACCAAGGTCCAAAGTGTCTGTAAATATCAAACGAGACGCATGACGAATATAGAAGCCCTTGATGTTAGACTCCAAGGTAAACGACACATCATCAAAAATAATTTTATCGTCTACGACTGAACCGTCTATTGATTTCTCTTGTGATGCAGTCCAAGGCTTCAGGGCCCATGAATCTGATGAGGTCGGTAATTCCTCTGTAATCAATCCGCACAACATTGGGGCGGACAACAAGTGACCATAAAGATCCGTGATAGTTTCCAAGGCAAATATCATACGTTTATCAATCCTCGTCTAAAGGCATCGTAAATTTTATCAGTAACGTCCGCCACCAAAGCATCTGGTCCTTGGCCCGGAGATACGTTGAACGTAATGTTGTTTTGAGTAGTAGGTTGTTGAAGCGGAGCAAAATTAATTGGTGTCAACTCCAACCCTTCTCGCAACATGTCTATATTTTTCTGCAATTTTCGAATTGTTTCCAAACTGGCGTCAGCGTCAATTTTCAAATCAAATGGTTGGAGCGAAAGGTTACGTAACCGGTTCACTTCATCAGCTGCTTGCCCAATCTTATTAGTAAACTTTTCGAAACCTGGAAGGTTACCTAAAGTATCCATCAAAGCTTCGGCTTTTTTATCAGTAGGCTTGAGGTTAAAGTCCTTAACTTGGCGATAAAGATCTTTAAGAGTTTTTTGTTGAGCCATAGCCCTTTTTAAAGTCTGTTCAGCTTCTCGCAGAGTCAACTTCTCCGCTCTAATGCTGTCTTCCTTTACAAGCCAACCCGGAGTTAACCTAGCTTTGGATCGCCTAATTTGTTTTTGGGCGTCTTTAATTATGGTTTGTAACGCTTTATCTTTATTAGCAAACCGATCTGCAAACTCCCCGTCTGTTAAGTTAATAGTCAAGGACTCATTGAGCTTACGTCGAGCTTCTTCTTGACGTTTTATCAATTCGTCGCGAGTCTTTAAGTACGCCTCTTGGGTTTCTTTGGCCCGTGCAACCAGAACTCGTTTACGCTCAATCTCTGCTTTCTCGTCTAAAGCGAGGGCTTTCTGGTTCAAGTCCCGAATAAACTTAAGACGTTCCGTTGGGTCCAGAACACCAGCGGAAGCTGTTTTGAATTTATTAGTAAGAGATCGAACTTCGTCTCCCGTCTTAGCTTCATCAACTTGTTCGAAAATATTTTCAAAAGTTTTAAACTTTTGAGTCATTACTTCACGAGCTTTATCCTCGGCAGCTTTTTGTTTCTTAAGAAGTTCAATGTATTCTTTGATTTTATCATTACGTCGTTGATAAAACTTAATTTGACCTTCTTCAAATTTTCGGTTAAGTTCCGCTTTATCATCAGCAGTTGCTTTCTTAATCTCAGCATTTTGCTTTTTGATGTTTTCAATGTATCCTCGATATCGCCTACGCATCATCGGCGTAGCGTTCGCAGGAATAGTTGGAATAGGGAGCGTCGGAGCTTTAATATTAGTGTATCGTTTGCGATACTCAGAAACTAGCTTGTCAACTTCTGCAAACAGATTATCTGCTCGTTGTTTATCTCCTTTATCAAGAGCTGCAAAAGCCTCAGCCTCAAGCTGCTTGAACAGCTTTTTGTACCCCATTAAAGGGTCAGCACCTTGGTTGATATTAGATACTTGTCGACGCACACGTAAGCTAAGATCAACTTGTTGTGTGGCCGCTGTACCTTGAGCAATATTATTAGCTAGCTTGGCTGAAATCTTGGCACTTTCCCGAAGAATCTTCTGGAACTTAGACTCCATCTTATCAACGTAGGCGGAGATAGATTCGTCTAGTGCGTTAATGGTACTATCATTTGCCGCTTCTAACGCGTTCAAGTTGCGAGTAATAGCGGCGGCACTTTCTCCAAAGGCCCTACGCATTGCTCGTGTTTGCTTTAGAGCTGCTTCGGTAGTGTTGTTGATTTCGACATTAAGCGTTTCATAAGCTTTAAGCCCGTCCGGTCCAAAGTTGTTACGGAACTCAGCAGCAGCTTGTCTTACACTTGACGCGTAGTCTTCGTGAGCTTGAGTGGCTTGATATATTTGATATGCAATTAACGCTACGCCCCCCGCCACACCTAGCGAAGTCAAAGCGTAGGCAATCCGAGCCCTTGACGCTTGAACTAATGCCACTTGTTCCGCCGACAAAGCCGCTGTATTTGCTAGAGTGGCAATCCGGTACTGGTTAGTCCAGTACGTAACTTGGGCGTAAACTCCACGACCTGTGGCCAAGACGCCAAGGGCCGTGGCTACAGTTCCGCCAATTGTCACTAGCTGTTTCAAGTTGCGAATCAATTGAATTGTTGCAGCTTCCATGCCGCCCATACCTTCGGCGGTCTCAACAAGAACTTTAAGAATAGGAGCCCCAAACTCCGAAACAAACGTATTCTTAAACTGTTGAATTTGGCGATTAGCTCTAGTATCAATTGAGTTAATTCGCTCCAAGAAAGCACCTAAAGCACTTTCCGACGCGTTCTCAAACTTCTCCATTTCCTCAGTTAATGAGGCTTGAGTCAAACCAGCGACACCGACAATAGCCCTCAAGCGATTGAAAATATCACCCAGCTCTGCGGCTACGTCGCCATTTTGTTTAGCAGTTTCGACAAACTTCTCCATGACGCCAGCCAATCCTAACGTCTCAACTGCTGCTTGACCTGAGGTAAAGCCCCACTCTTTGAACAGCTCAGACATTCGTTCCGACGGCTTCAACAATTTAAGTTCGACGTTACGCAACAATGTCATAGCTTCTTCGGTCCGTACACCAAGCTTTGTTAGTTGAGTCAAAGCAGCTTGTTGTTCCGTAAAGCTAATGTTAAGTTGGGATGATAGAATCGAAACACGACCAATTGTATTCGCCATGTCTTCCAAGCGGATACGACCTTCTTCAACCGTCTTAAACAGAATTGCGTTCACGCGACTAGCAGCTCCTGCCGAGTCTCCAAACGCGTTCAATGTAGCAGTTGTTGAGTTAGTTGCAGCTTCCAACGAAGAAACTGCTACCATAGACAAAGCAGCTTCTGACCGCAAGAAAGCAAAAGTATCACCAGCGTTGGTGACCTGATTCGAAAGAGATTGATACGCAGCTTCGGCTTGATCCAGAAACGTAAAGCCATACGCATTAGACTGTTCTAAAAGCTTATTGGTCCACTCTTGACTGGAGACTGCAGCTCGGTCCGAGATTGTTCTAATCTCGGAAATGGCTTTAGCGTATTCTTTTGCGGAACCAATGGATTGACGTAGCTCGTTAGTGATAAGGAACAAAGCTCCATATCCTGCGAACGTTCCGACAATATCTCTCAATCGTCGCAAAGTACGAGAGAGCAGGTTAGCAGACTTAGTACCTTGGCCCATGGCTCTAGCGTCTGCCAGCATTGCCCTTTGTTGCAGATTCAACTTTTGGTTCTTATCATCAAAGATTTGAACCATACGCTTGAAGCGTTGGTTCATTTGACTTAGAGAGCTGTTTAACTCTCCAATGATTTTCTTTTCACGCTCCAAAGCCCCTGCTGCTCGACCTGCGGCTGTGCGTAATTCCCCCAACCGAATGATAGTAGTTCCGGCTTTAGTCTCTAAGCTATCTAGTCTTCGGCCTAAAACACCAGCAGCCGTATTTAATTTGTTGAAATTATCATTGGTTGTGTCCATTTTGTCAAGAGCCGTGTTCAAAGATCGAACACCGGAAGCAGCGTGCTTGACATTATCTTTAAACGTAACAAGGCGATCCCCAGCAGTTTTAAGTGCTCGGTTCGCGGTACGTTGCCTATCATTATAAGTTTCTGACTTTTTAGTCAGCTTCCCTACCATTGATGTTAAATCAGCGAGACTTTTAATCGCAGGTTGGGTATCAATATCGTATTGCTTGGCCATTGCAATCCTTACTTAATGAGTTCGTCAAGAGCAGCAGGAAGTCGTTTGTCCATTCTTGTCTGAAACGCTTCTTCGAAAACAGATTCAGCGTTATCAAGAAGCTCTGGACCTGGAGTTGCGTTACCTTTGTAGTAGCCCGCGACCCAATAGTGAATTGTGTGAGGGTTCCAAATTAACTTTAATGTTCCGTCTAATGCGTCATCATCTATTTCAAATTCAGTGTAGTCAATACCTAAGTCAATGCTTTGAACGCCACCTTCTAGTTTAGAGTAGTAAGGTCGTCGCGTAGCTGAAAATGATAATCCTCCAACATTATTCAAATACTCACCCAAAGGGATGAGAGTCGCACGGGCCATTCCAGTCTCCACTGGAACGTTTTCAATGATACTCCTTAACCATTCCCGTGCAGACTCTCTCCAAACTTGGGCGGCAACTCGTCGAAAAGTCTTATTAGCTAAACTTCGATCTAATCGTAAGCTGGGCAAGTTTTTTGAGAAATTCAGCATCTTTCAATTGCTCGTCTTTTGCTCGGACTAAATCGTAAGCTAATAATCTTTCCTGCTCCCAGCAAGTAAGATCGTCCCAATTTACTGACTTTCCGCCAATTCCGGGGAATCCGATTCCCGCTCGCTCGCACGCTCGCCAAGCTCCGTAGTCTCCGGTTCGTCCTTCAGGAATGAAGACTGTCCGCCCGCTTGACGAGCTAGTTGAAAAGCTTCAAGAGATTCATCAAAAGTCTTTTCAGAAGGTGCATTAGCTCGCATAATATCATTGAACACTTTCATGACCGTCAAGCTAGTCATTACTTCGTGCAATTCTTTATCAATGTTGAGAAGAGTTTCAGGTTCTTCCAACTTGATAGTTTCAAATTCAATACCTGCTGGCTGCTCTCCGGCTTCGTCCAAAGTGGCATTTACCAAAGAATGCCAAAGCATCCAAGTAGTATGAATTTCATTATATTTTTTCGCAGCTTCCAAGTAGCGTGGATCTTTGAAATCCTGAACTGGCTCCTGCCCTCGTTTTGTAACAGTTGGAGGTTGAGGAGCTGGATAGACTGCGTGTAGTTCACTTTCATCAGAAATGGGCTTCACCCATACCACAAGTTTTTTATCCGTAAAAAACAAAGTGATAGGGTGACGTCCCACTGGTCCAAGTTTGGTTCCCTTGATTTTCATCAATTACCCTCGTGTTGAAGTTGGGTGTTTAGCATTGCATCGTCCTTGCACGGACAACGTGCCGTTAGATGCATCGCCGTCAATAGACTCGTAACGGAATTGAGTAAAGACGATTGTTTCGTCTTCAACATTTGAACCGCTACAAGCGTCGAGGCCCAAGACAACTTGGATATCAATGGCAAGCGGTTCACAATCAGCTCCTGTTGAAACAACAGCTGATCCTTTATTCTCTCCAGTGATAAACTCATATGGTGACATATGAGAATCAGCGGTTGAGGCTCGAATTTCGTCCCATCGCAAGTTGATACTTACGGACATTGGGACTTCGTCCCCTTCTCGCGTTGAATCAAGTTTGCCTCGATTAAGGACGTATTCAATTTCACGTTGACTTTGGAACGTAATGTTTCCATCATCAACTTTCAACTCCAACTCTTGTGGAGTCACAGCAGTACCGTCAAGAAACTTGATGGTAGCATTTTTCAAATCGATCTTAGGTGATCTGGCCATGCTCAAAATCTCCTTGGTATTTGGCTATCACTTCGTAATCAAAAATAATCGACCCTTGGCTCCTTCGAGCTAAGTTTCGAATCTGCACGTCGTCTTCTCGCACTCTTTGAAAGTGTACGAGTCCCGCCGACGAAAAGGTAAAACAGCCCACCATTGTGGAAGCTGCCTTACCTGATCTTTCGTCGTGGGTGTAAATGTTATCACTCTCAGGAGAGATAACTAAAATGCTGATTTCAAAACTCGCTCTCCAACAACCGTGAGTGAGTTCACGAAATCGCAAATTGACTACTCTAACTTCAAACCAAGAACTATAGTCCTTGGAGTGTCGTTGTTCTTCTGGGACTAAAACATTTACCAATTTCGGCTGCCAAACTAAATTGACTCGCCGCTTGATAGCTTTGGTCCAGACTTCGTTAAGTTGCGTAGACATAAACACTCACTCTGTGTGTTTTAGACAAGCTAAAAGTCGCATTTTGAGTGGATTTAGTTGCAAAGCTCATGCCAGCTCCGTCCAAGTTATCATGTGAAATAATCTCAAATGCTTTACCGTTATACACAATAAAGTCATTTTCGTTTACTTCCCAAGAGCTTCCTCGAAAAACGAACATTCGTTCTGCGACTTCAACTCCAGATGATAATTGGCCAATGCTAGCAAGTCGCTCCTGTGCGTATTTAGAACGGAACGTGATAGTCTGCGGATGAAGTGTCACAGATTGTGAAGTGGAGATAGCTCCAGTATCATAATCAGTTGACACCCCAGTAACTGTCACGTAATGACAGGGCTGACTGTACGCCCTTTGCAGAGCATACAGCAGCCTATCAATTCTTTGCCGTTGATTACGCAAGGAGAGGTACTCCGCGTTCTTCATCCAACTGCTTGAGACCGAGCAACGAGCTGATGGTCACACGTTGTGCTTGCTTGGTCCCGTCAAAACCGATATCCACGCGAACACCAAAGCCATAACCTTCGGCGATTGCTGAACGGACGCCAGTTCCTTCCATCTCCACAGCCAATGGACGGGAAATGATACCGATAGCTTTCGGGTTAAACGCGAAGTTCAATTCGAAGTCACCAGCCAAAGCAACAGTGTCATTGTCATCGATTGCAGCTTCCAATGGGCGATCCAAAAGAATGTTGCTACCTTCGAGATTCACAACAACGTACTCGGCGTCATGCGAAGCAAACGAGATAATTTGACCAACTGCTGGGACGTTACCGTCAACAGCAATGTCCTCGGCCCAGTTAGCAGCGTAACCGTTTGCCTTGGCGTCAAAGTTATCACCAGCATCGTGGCCTGCTGCGTTATTCACAGCACCTTGAGAGAAAATCTTGACTGCGGCACCGTCAGCAACGGCGTTACGCAGAGGACGCTTCAAGGTGAGAGTATCAGTTGAAACTCCCGTGACCAAGTTTGGAGAACCTTCCCCTGCGATCTCGATGTACGAGTTCACAGCTGGGGCTGTACCAGTTGCTACGTCAATAGTCGTAGCTCCTGCTGCTGCCGCTCCGTCAACAGTCGTTGGCGACTGTTGAGGGCAGTTCTCAGCCATAGGCAAGTTTGGCGAACGGAACATATCAAAGCCGAGAGTTCGACCAAGATACGCTTCGCGAACCGCTGTACCGCCCATGCCGTTGTAATCGCTATTGATAAAGCGATCATCTTGCAAGAACGCGATATCCGAACGATTGCCAAAGACAAACCGACGGTTTGGCTCAGGAACATTGTAATCGTTCAGTTTCTTACGAGCCAACGTGAGTTGGTTGTAAGCGTTAGACGCACTGATAGTTCCTGAAGTACCAACTGCGTTGGCCAAGAACAATGCAATGTGTCCAGCAATCGAGCGATCGATCATTCGGATTTGAGCTTGCATCGCTTCGACAAGATACTTGCTTGTCAAGTCAACAAAACTCAAAGACCGGTCCCGTGAACCCAGCAAGAACGAAACGTAAATTTGCTGGTTCAGTTCAACTTTGATATTAGTTGAACGTGCGGTTTGGTCATTGATAGTTTGAATGTCGCTGTTCTTACGGTGAGCACGCATCCGAACAGGTCGAGAGGTGTTAACCACGTCGCCAGCAACAGCAATTTGGTTTTTGAATTCGGTGTGGAACAATTGCCCGAAAAGGAAATTTTCCCACATCAAGTTAATAGCTTCCTGGGCCCATAGCTCAGGAATCAACGCATCGTTAGGCGAAGCCATACTTCATCTCCTGTAGTGTTTAAGTTAAAAATTTCTTACGCCAGTCGTCGTAAGCGTCTTTGAAAGCGTCCATATCTCCGCCGAAATCGGCAGGAACAGGTGGACGATCTGCGGTGTATCGTTGAGTCCCGGTTCGTCCGCCTCGACCAGTTCCAGCTTTTTGTTTGGAGTCGAACAGATTATCATTCAAGCCATCTTCCCGCATCTTAGCAATTGCTTCTGCGGTTGGCAAAGTGAAATCTGTAACATTTTCTCCATCTTCTCCGTAACCCATGATAGTAGTCACAGATTGGAACCTGCCAGTTGCTTGCCCATCTTCAACAATTTCTTCCAGTTTCGTGTTGCCGCGAAGCATACTAAAAATCTGGTTTGGAACTTTAGCTCCATGTTCAAGAGCCGCGTCTTTGATAGCACGTTCAATGCTTGAATTTTCATAACGAGACCGCCAAGTGTCTTTTTCATCTTCCAGAGCTTTCAACTCTTTTTGATGTTTTGTAGAGAGTTCTTTGGCCCTTTTTTCAGCTCGTTCTTTCTCTGTCATTAGAGAGTTTTCGAGTTCTTGGATTTTTGACCGATTCTTCTCTCGTTGTTCTTCACTTAACGAATGATTTTGTTCAAGCTCTTTCAAGTGTTCAAGAGTTGCACGCTTCTCTTGCTTTACAGCTTCCAGTTGACTCTGTAGCTTCTCAGCTTGCGTTTTGACTTTAGCAATTCGCGAACCGATGACACGGTTTAGTTGATCTTGAGAAGTGATAGGTTCAAAAGAGCCTCCTTCTCCAGTATCACCTTCTCCAGTATCACCTTCGCTGCTGCCACCAGAACCGCCAGCACCGTCGTCAACATTCAAAAATGGTAGTTGAAAGCGTTGATAAAATGGAACAAACATAAATCTCTCTTTCTAAACAGAGGGTTGGTCTCGTACAATATCAATGTAATCGTCACTGATAAGGTACGGTAATAAAAACTTAAAAGCGACAGCAGAAGAAATTCCATTGTCTTTCGCCCTTGAGATATACTTTAGGTCTTTGGAAACTTGCATTTCTCCTAAAGTAATTCCCGATGCGTCAAGAAGTTCATCATCTTGATTGGGGTCCGCACCAAATAGCAACGCACGAGCAATCTCATACGCTGCATATTTTACGTTAGTAGGTACTGCATCTTGGCCCGTCAAGGGAAACTTATGTTCTTGGCCAGATGGAGTATCCGTTGCGTATTTCAAACCATCAATCTGTAGAGCGGCTTGAGTTAACGCGATTGTTTTATCAGTGTCTAGAGCGTCTCGCCAGACGTTCAAGTTATCAAATTGTTTTGTTGTGAAATAAATATCAGCTTCTGCAATTGTTCCGTACATTAGGTAGGCTCTCCAATATCATTAGGAACATCTTGCTCGCCGCGTTGAGCTTGTCGAGCGTCGTCTGGTAAACTATCACTTTGAACTTCTTTAGCTTTGCTTTGAGCTACCACAGTGACGGCCATTCGGTCAGCAAGTTGCTCCAAAGCTTTATCTGCTTCGTCAGCAGGATACCCAAGAATTTCATTAACTAAATGAGTAGTCAAAGCTCCTTTTTCTAGAAGCTTTAAAAGCATTTCAGGGTTTACACACGAAGCCGGAGCTTCTTCGATCTCTTTGAATATAACATCAAGTTCTTCGGTAGTTAGAACAGGGCCAAGTAGCGTTTCTGCTTTTTGCTTATGCGTTACCATTCGAAACGTTTTGGATGGTACGCAATTGCTCATTTTTTCAAACAGTTCAGCTTCAGCTGTTCGTTCTTCAACCGTTTGAAGGGTGAACACTTTTGGGTAACAAACTCTTGCTTGTCCGCCTTCATTGATATATTCTTCTAGAAGCGTGGCTACTTCATTTTCCGCTCGCTCCATTAAGCGACCCAATGAGGACAAGCCGCTTTGACCATCCTCTTTATTTTCTTCCATGTTCGAATTGATAGTGTCTTTTATCAATTGAGTGATCTGCTCACTCTTACGCATGGACGCGTCCAAATTTTCAGTTGGCGGGGTAACATAACCTGGAGGGCCAGAACCTTGTTTAACTTTACGTCCTTTTGTTTTGGTAAGTTCAATTTCTCGATTTTTATCACGCACGTCTCCGCCACCGCGAGGAGACGTGTACTCGTAATAAATTGGAAAGTTGTACTTGGTAGCGAACTCAAGCTCAGTTGAGTGTTGGTTCAACAAAGCAATTTGCATATCAGCTGCATCTCGCAACAAGGGTCGTGGCATTTCAATCCACACAAAAGGAATACGGCTTAGTTCCAATTGGCCTTGTGTATCGATCTCTTTCTCTTTTTCGGGGTCCGTGTCGTAAACTGTGTACCAAAGTTGACCGTCTGAATCTCGTTCAAATTTGAAATTTTCAAAACAAACTTTATCAAATTGTCGATTAGCTCCGTATTCCATTTGCGTGATTTTGTAACGAGGAACTACTCGAAGGAACGGGTGAGTGTTCCCTTCAAACGTTAAATCTTCGGGGCCGTAATTATCAATAAAGATTCCACACCCGCCGCCTATCAGTAAGTGAAGTAGAACTTGATCCGCCATAAACAAATTCATGTTGGTCTCAAAATAATCTACTCCGCCGTTCTCTCCTGCTACCATTTGTTGATAGGTTCGAGAGCCGTTACGCCGTTTGACCAAGTGCAAACGTTCTTGGACGGCTCTTAAAATACGATCTACCTCGTTTTGCAATACTGGAGGGTTGTACGCAATCTTTTTACGTATCTCAAATTCAGTTGTCTTTTCGCTTGATTGTTGGTACAGATATTTATCAATGAATTGATACCCGCCATAATAAGCTTCATACCATTTGGTAATATTCAAATCAAAGTTGAACGAGTCGGAAGTGTTTCTAAAAGATAACATCGATATCTTCGCCTTCGGCTGTTAGGAAGTAAAGAGGCAATCCTATCTCAGCGTAGGTCCACGCATGAAACAAGTGATCCGCTTTTTCATTTTTGTAAATAGCTATGGGGTCGCCATTTGCATCATCTTTGTAATATCTAGCAGGGGCTGTCATATGTTGAAGGAATCGTTCGCTTATGTCGCTAGGTAAATCTGTTCCGTCTTTGTTAGCAGCTGTGAATCGAGACATAGTTATATCCAACCATGTAGTTCGATTTACAGTGATAAAGCCATCTTCTTCTTTAACATTAACTTGTCCTGCTTTGTATCCTTTCCCATAATCACACATGAACCCATAGTCGCCTAGCAAATTGATGACTTGTCGAGCAAAACGACTTTCAGGTTCGGAATCCATAACAAACATATGAGCGTTCATCTTTCGGAAGTAGTCCAAAATGGCTCGGGCATCTTCCGAAGATCGGGGCAATGATAATTCACCTACCAGTCGAGGACGGTATCTATCATTAGGCAGGCCAAGATCAGACTCCCACGTCCACTCTAAGCACACTAAATCGCAAACTGCTCCAACATCACACCCAATTGTTCTAATACGATTATCATGGAGTTCGTAGTCGGCAATAGTGTAGTTTCGCTTATGCTGCTCTAAGACTCCTTCTTCTAGCTTTGCGTTCTCTGTTGCATGGCCTTTACCAACTTTAGAGTTCCAAAGCTCTTGTTCTTTTGACGGATTTGTTTCTGCAAGTATTACGGCTTTAGCCCACTCAATTGGCGTTCCGCCTTTGGCCGAGGAGTACATTTGATTTACATAGTACCCTTCTCGGTCAGCATATTTTACTTGCGGTCTGTAGTGACCCGTGCCGCCCATTTCCTTGCATTTAAAAATCTCTGGTTTGGCTTCGTGGTCTATTACGTAATCACACTCGTGACAAAAGAAATAACTCTTTTCAATGTCAGGATCGTTCATTCGCGTAGCAGTTAGCTTAAAATTCCTAGGGTATTGCAAGTCAATATACTTGCTACATCCTGGGCACTGGAATACGTAAATCATCTGGTTTGATAATTTGTACTCAGCGTCAATCCCCATATCAGGTAGAGTAGGAGTTGATAATTCAAGCAATGAAGTTGAACCTACGGCTTGTCCATCAAGACGATGATGAGCTAGAGAGATTGACTCTTTAGGCATTTCATCAATTTCGTCAAGTATCAAAACAGTAATTGGCAAAGACTTCAAGTCTGCTCTAGCCTTTGAACCCCTAATATACAGTGACCGAGAACCTGCCGTCTTCAATGATACATTATCTGCACCAGAGAACAAGTTCGCGATATAGGGGCTAAGGGCTAGGGCAGGGTTGAAGCGGGTGGTTGAAAAGTCACCCGCGTTGCCCTTTGTAGGCAGACAATATAAAACATTTGAACGCTTATGATCAATAGCGTAAAAAGCTTCGTTAATTGCCCACTCTGTAAACCCTAATTGAGCACCTTTCAATGCCAACCGAAATGGATGGTTGGAAACGTGCGGAGTGTATAACCACGGAAATAATTTAAAATTCCATGGGCCCTCGAACGGTCGTCCCATAACCCTACGCTCTAACGCCCACTGAGCACAATTTGTGATTGTGCTGTGGGTTAAGCTTTCGGCTAAATGGTCAAACAGTTCAGTTATCATGCGGAGTAAACTTGGAACACTTCGGCTCCACTTGTGGTGAATTGAAATTCTGTCGCAACGTTAGCGGCAGGTAGGGAATGTGTTTGGCCGGAAGTTAATGTAACAGAAGCTCCCGTCTGCAAATCCTTCATTGTAATATCAGCAGCAGGGGTCACTCGAATTTCCGAAGCTCCGTGGAACAAATCGTTTTGGCTCTTAAGAGTTTCGGCTGTTGCTGTCACTGATATCAATCGAAGGGTGTGAGCTACTGGATTCATTGACATAGCCCTCGTCGTTTACGCCATCCAAATAGTCCAGGTCTTTGTCGCCACGCCGTTACCAAGTTACGTCGCCGTCGTTGAATATCGACTGCCATATTGGCAGTCGCACATTGCGAGTACATGGCGTTTGATAAAGTTGTGTACTCGTAAACGACTTCCGTAGTCATAACCTCTTGGACTGGGGCGGTGAATTGTTCAACAACTCCTTGTGAAATTATCACTGGTTGGGAATATTGAACAACTCCTTGTGTCGCGTCCCAAGCTTCATAGATCGTGGTTTGTGGGCGAAGCAAAGGTTTGCGAACCGTGACGCCTTGTACTGGAGTTGGACACACTCCGTTAGGGCAGGGGTTGAAAGCGTCTTGAAACGTAAGCGGAGTGCTTGCTGTTCCAATAGACGAAATAAAACAAACAAGTGACAAAGTCAGCATTGATAATAGTAGTGATCTCATGGGATCTCCTTTACCAGAAAAAGTATTTGTTGCGAACTGTTCCTTTTGCGGGAAGGAATACTCCGTCTCCATCCCAAGTGCCGGGCAGATTCTCCATATACGGTTGTACAGCTTCTTGATAACCTGGAACATCATGCATCCATTTATCATTAGGGCGAGAGCTGATAAAATTAGCGGCACACGCTGCTTTAATTGGGCAAGCCATTGACGTCCCACTATATGGGCCGTACTTGTTTTTGCCGATTGTGGAAGGGACGTTGACGCCGGGAGCAACAAAATCAGTCCACGGGCCGTAATTAGTAAAGCTTGCTTTCTCTCGTTGAGGGTCATAAGCTCCAACTGATAGAACTCCTTCATATTTCGCAGGGAATGAGGGAGCCGAACGTCCTTCATTGCCGCTGGCAGCAAACGGAAGAATGTTCTCTTTTATCATATCCTTAAACAAAATTTGTTCATCTTGTGAATAGCCGCCACCCCCGTAACTCATATTATAAACTGCCGCAACCCACTCCCCTGAGCGACGTTTAGGATGGTTGACCCAGAAATCTAACGCTTTACGCATTGCTTGAAGCATACGCCAACCAGAACCCTGATTGTTCAAGACTTTAAGTATGAATACTGGAGTATCCTCAGGGCAAATACCTTCGTACCCAATATCATTGTTGTACGCCGTCATCTTACCATTGATCCAAGTGCTGTGGAAGTTCAAATCCACAACAGAAGGGTCGTCGGTAAAATTCCAAGCTTCTTGGGCTTTAGGAATATCTGGATGTTCAGGAAGACCGGTGTCTGCAATAAAAATCGGGCATCGGTTTTCATTTTCTCGGCCAAAAGCTTTATCAAGCTGGAGATCAATTTCATCCCAGCCAACGTCTTGTCTTTTGATTTGTTTAGCTGTTAACCCTTCACTGACGATAAGGTCGTCGGGTAATCTACGAATTGGGTACATTAAACTGACTCCTCAAGAGCGACTTGAATTGCTTTCAAATGAAGGTAGAAATCGTCAACGGTCTCCAACTCCCCAGCGTCTTCCAAAGTATCAAACTGGCGAGCCATACCGTTACGGAAAGAGGTCCACAGTTGCCTAGAGTCTTCGGGCCAATCTTTCAGGTTAGCCTCTCGAATATCAGTCAAGAGGTCGTTGACTGTTGTAATTTCTTTATTCTTGATTTGAGCACAAATGATGCCAAAGGATTTTGCAAGCTTACCGGCCCTTTCTCGCTTATTAGGGTCCGGGATACTCTCAAAACTGTTCTTGACAAATTGATAAATTGGAGATTGAGTTACGTCAATCTCTGGAGGTTTCGGCACTACTGGATCAGGACCGGGGCCCGGAACCACTGGAGCGTCAGACGGAGAAACTGTATGACGTAGGTTACGAATTGGGAGTGTTGTATCGTTTGGAATCACCAGAAGTGAAAACGAAATTGTTTTTGACGGCATTGCAATGAAAAGCTTGCCGTTTTCTTCTGCATACTCCTCGAATTGTTCGGGGTAATTCAAGTTCCAAACTGTTCGAACATCGTCAGCATCCACCGGCGTTAAGACAACGAGCGATCCCGGTTTAGCAGTTTCGGCTCCTTTGATACTTTGACCTTGGGCCGTGGCACACAAAGACAAAGTGATAAGAAGCGGTAACAGAACGCTCATAAAAGCTCCAAACAACGGGAGCAATGCTCGAATGAACTCAATGATAGCTTGAGCCCCACCGTTCTTGAACCAATCGAGGAACCATTTGCCAAACTCCCCATCGCCAAATTCCGAGAGCCGTGGACTATCAAGTAGAGCTTGAGCCGAAGTTACAGTTGCATGGTCGTAGACTTTTTCAAACAGTTTATTGTTTCGAAGAACTTTGCGAATACGTATTGCAAGAGTAATGTCCCAAGACCGAAGGGCAGCCGTTCGCATTTCGCGAAGCATATCACGAAAGTCTTCCCGCCCGTCAAAGCCTTGAAGTAATGTTTTGGTAGTAGCCATTATTTTGTCCTCAATCGTTTACGAGGAAGTTTATGGTCTTCAGTGGACTTATCATTGTCCTTAGTAAAAACCCCAATAATCATTTGGCCGATTGCCAACACGGCAATTGCTGCAGTTTCCCAATTAGGGATCGTGGCTGGGTCGCCATCAAAATAAGCAGCTAGCACCATAAAAATAGCAGCCAGAGAGGAAAGAATTGCAGCAACAGTAGTTTTCCAACTAACTGTTACCCCCATAATAACGGTATTCATTTTATCACCTTAGTCTGAAATAGTTGCTAGTTTGTTGCCCCATACGTCATGCCCAAGCTTTGCCAGCCCGAAAATGTATCTTTTCCCGCCTGCTACAATTGGCATCTTGTAAATGTCACACTCAAATTCAGATTGTGGATCGTGTTGCATCACGTTTTTGCTGACTTGCTCGGTAAACAGCGAACCCATATTGGACTCTACCACTTTCATATCATGTTGAACGTACTTTGCCGCAATTTCAGCGGGGTACATCGCCAAGATGTTTACCCCTTGCCAGAACGTGTCGCGGTGTATTCCAAATGCTTTGCAATATGCGTCGTTGACGTACCATTTATTCTCGCCAACTGAGTGTAGCCAAGCTGGGAACGGGAACGTGTCCATCATACCTTCGACTACGTGCATGGTGTCGTAGGCTATTCGGTTAGACTCCATTTGTTTAATCTGCTTGCGGAGCCGATCGACCTTTTCGGATAGGGCGTGAACTTCGTTTTGGAGCTGTCCAATTTTAGTGTTGCGTTCAGTGATGGCTTCGTCGCGTTTCGCAAGTTCGTTGAGCAAGATATCAACTCTTGCCGTTGCTCGGTTCGCGTTCTCCATTATCTGTTTGAATAACACTTCTTGCTGTTCATATTTTACAGCTTGCTGGTTTGTACGAAATTTGAAGTACGCAGCAATCGCACCACCAGTAGCCCCGGAACCAAGCAAAGAAGCAATTAAAGCAGTTACAGCTACAGTCCAATCCATTAGCCTTGTCCGATAGGTGTAGGTGAAGGAACAGGGTCCGTATCGATCGCTCGTGGAATATATTCCATCGTTGGTCGTTGCATCGTTGGCGTCAATCCACGATCATCTGTATTCAATTGGTAGCGTGAGGTTGTATATCCGGGAAAGCGACAGTTATCAATGACGATCTTTGCAGGACCACCTGCCTTGATGAATAGTTCCTTGCCGTAGTCCGTGAATGATACTTGGCAATCTCGGAACGTGATCGTTACACCGTTCACGTCGCTGTCCATCCAGACTGCTCGGAAGTTTTCTTTTGATTGATAATCCACCTTAAGATTGTAAGCTGTGATCATTCCAGCCGATGTTCCAATACGATATCGTCGTTGTGCTTCATCGGTGAAGTGAAAGAAGTTAACTTTCTTGCCGCTTGGTGGTTGTGATACGAAACACTTGTACGCTGTGATATGCCCACCGGCTTGAATATCATGACACCGTTCAACTTGCTTATAGACACAATTCATGTACGTAAAGCCGAGTGCTTGGCTGTGCTCGTACCGTGTCGCTGAATGGCATTGCATGAATGTACAAGAGTCAAAATACGATTCGTCGCAATTTGCACCTGCCCCTGTAGCAGACTCACCCCATTGTGTTCCGTAGTGTAAGTTCTGGAACCAAACACTTTCGAATCGATGCTTGCCTGTTCCAAGCCCGCGAGCTTTTAAGACTTTCACGCCGACGACGCCCTCAACTGTCGAGCCGTTGTAGCTTGGCTTGCCGACAAGAGTGAGGTTTTTAAATGTTTGATTCGATCCATCTGCCCGAAACATGGCTTCATTCGGTTCACCACGCCAGAAGATGCGTGTCGACTGCCAATTGTATGGGTTTGCAGAAGACAAGTGAGCAGCAGCCACACCGACACCCTCAATCGAAGATCCGTACTTGCCTGGAAGCTTGATCGTTTCTGTAATGAAGTAATCGCCACGCTCCAACTTGATAGGTTCGTGGTTCGCGATCTTGTCTTTCAGCCATTGAGTGATATCTGGACCCTCTTGTCCGATACAAATGGACGGAAAAACAACAATTGTTAGAAGCAGCAGCAGGGTTCTTAAATTCGTCATTTGTTCTCTTTTGTTTTGCGTTTTACTTACGGGGTACCAGCTGTGCCAATATTCGATCCACCTCTTTCCGCCAATTCTCCATTTTAAGTGAGTCGGTTTTAACGTGCTCAATTAGTCTGTCGAAACCATCGCGGATTGCCTTATCGTTTTCCCGGTTTTTTTCGTCCCGTTCCAACATCTTTATCGATAGTTCAACGAACTCTCGCCCGATTTGATTGACTTCTTTGTCTTTCGTTTCGAGCCGTTTTTCGTACTGTGTTTCCTTGAAGATCATTCGCTTCCACAACGCAATCAGTCCGAAAATTGCCATCACTAGACCACCTCCCGTACCAGTGACGAACCCCACCCATGCAGGCATTCCAGGGGCTGTCGATTCTTGCATCAAGAGCCAGATATTCATTGCAAAGAGTCTCGAATCTGCTGAATGCGGTCGCCGTGAGATAAGTCAGAGTCTTCGTTGTTGACAATGTCTTCAATTTCGTCTCGAAAACTATCAACAGTAACCGAAACCAAATTTTGATTTCGCGTCGACCATAGAAAAGTAACACAAAATGCAGCGTCAACGTAGCACGCTGATTCTTTCAAAAAGTACGCCAAAGCAGGAAACCAGCCGGCGAGTATCGTCGTCCCGTATCCCGCAGCCCAGCAAAACGGGAAGATAAACGCGAGCGAATACCAAACAACTCGTTCCGTTTGCGTTCGTGCTTCCATTCCAGCCGGAAGAAAACGGAAAAACGCAATACCCAGATACATCGCACTGATCAGAGAATGTGCGATGATAATACGCCACGCCCGAACGGTTCCAACACAATCAAAAAATCTCATTGGTACATTACAATGTGGGCAGGTGTCTGATTTTGCAGACGTTGTAGTTTCTCGCCAAAACGGTTCAGGGACTGGAGGACGCGGTGCAAAATCAGGCTCTATTAAATTGTTTGCTTTGATGGTTTGCTTCAAATCGTGCAAGCTGCATCGCTGTCCGTAGTCAAAATTTTCTTGCACTTGTCGCATCCACTCGCCTCGATTGTCAAGCTGTACGAAATGCATGATCGTTACGATGGATAGCACAAACAGCCCGATTAGTGATAGTGAATCTAAAATTTCTTTCATTGGTCTATTAACTACTTGATCACATCAAGTGGCTTGAATTTGAATTTCAATATTGGTCGCTTATCAGTTTCTTCTCGGAAGAATGCGATGAACAAATCAGAGCTTTCAGTCTTAGGGTACTTCATGCCTGGAGTGCCGTCAGGAGCAGGAGGATCTACCAACTTGGTGACGTGATCTCTTGCGAGCTTGGAAGCTTTCTCCAAGGTGTCTGCTTCAACAACACCCACAGTGACACCGTGTTTATCAGTTATGTTTAGTAGCATTACGCCAAATCTCCAATGCTTGTTGTTGCTGTTCGCGGGTTCAGAAGCCTGTCGTACTCAGGCACAACTCCGATTGCTGTATTTGCAGCTTCCCATGTACCGTAAGTATCAACATTTGCTGTGTCTTGAACCGCTTCGGCCTCGGTTGTAATGTCAATTGAGTTTGCTCCTGCGTTCGCCCCTTTGAATTGATACAGAGCATTGTTGTTGGAATCGGGAGTGCCGTTATACATAGCGACCGAGTTATCATAGGTTCCAACGCGAGCGATAACGTTGTTGTAAAGCGTGCTGTCAGGCCATGTAGAAACGGAGTCATAATTAAACGCAAGATCATGCGATCCGTGAGAAGCTCGTTGGATAAAACGGTTAAAGAACCAGCTTACATTTGACGTTCCAGAACCGTTCCAGAATCCGTGAGCGTTAAATAGTCCAGCAGGGAGAGAAACGTCGAAGCGACAATTAAACATAAAGCCGCTTTGGTTTGTTGCTGAAAGTGCTCGGTAATTTCTATCGGTGCCGTAGCCTCCTGTGTACGTGTTGCAAATTCCAACTCCGTTCGCAGGTGATAATCGGAAACATCGCAACCCAAGTCGGCTGTTATCTACGACCTCTCCGAAGACAACTACCTTGGCGTCTTCGATTGTTGCTGCTGCTGGAGCACTACCATTGTAAGACCCTTCTTGCGGACCCCAAGCGTTATCATGGTCGCACTTCATCCCATCGACGAGGATAAACCCAGTGTTTGCCCCGCCACCAGCATGACAATAAAACGCTGAACCATCTAAAGCATCGTGTGCTGAGTTAGTCGACGTCCACTCGTGACCTGGTAATGTTCCATAAGGAACCTCGCAGTCTTGGACATAAGTCTCTTGATCGCCGCCTAATGTGTATGAATTGAAAATCGTGTTTCCGCCAGTATTCCAGAGCGAATAGCCAGCTTTGCAATTCTTGATAATACCGATGCCGCCAGTCCCGGTTAAACCGTTCTGGTGTATCAGGTGAGACGAACCATAATACGCTTCACAGTTCTCGATTCTTGCGACTTCACTGCCATTGATATTTAAACGGATACCCGCCTGCTCGTCCCTTGTTGTTCTTTTTAACGTGCCGTCGAGCCGAATGTTCTCGATGAAACAACCATGTGCTACCGCTTCAACTGTGTCATCATTAGAAATTGCAGCTTCAATCGTTACTGTATTCGGATCAGTACCGCCAAGGTTGACATATAAGTTGTTGCCAGTCGCATCATAAAAATATGAGCCGTTTGTGTCAGCAATATCGGTAGCACAATCTGTAGCGTCTGTGGCGTCGTAAAAAGGTACAAGGCGATCAGTTGTTAGCCGAACGCTAACAATATCATTGGCTTCCGATCGGACGTAGACGTTCCCACTGTGAACAGTCCAACCCGACGTGTATTTGGTAGCAAATTGATTGATAAACGGCAGGTCACCGGACCCGTAAGAACTGATCCCGCTGAACGTCTTTGTCAGTCGCAGTAAGCACGAGTTTCCGTCTACCGCTAAAACAGTTCCTTCTTCTTCCCAAGTATCACCACGTTTGAGCCGTATAACGGTATACGATTCATCAGACAAAGCGTCAAGAACTTGTTGAGCTTTTTCAAGTGTTTGCCAAGGGGCGACTTCTGTTCCAGCGTTAGCGTCGTTACCGGTCGATTCACTGACGTAATACTCTGTTTGAGGGATCCAATACGTGGGGCGTTCTTTTGCAGTTACTATATCGCGACGCCATTGCAAAAATGCAAGCGACGTGAACAAAGGACGGTTGTCCAATGTTGCTTTAACCGATGGTAAAGGAAACAAGCCCATGTTTAATCCTAATCCTAAGCCCATGATACGTCCCTCATTACGCCAAGATGGATGGCGGAACCATCAATGATAGCTGTGACTAAAGTTGCTTTTGTATCATCCGTACTAAGAGAGAAAACGTCACCGTCTGCTCCGGCAGGCATTGACACTGAGTTTGTAGCGTGACCTCGTATCTTGAGGAGAACAAAATCATGTTGCTCACAATTAGTGAAAGCAATTGTAATTGGAGTGTGCCCAGGGTCAAGTTTAAAGCGTTTGCTATCATTGCCGTCAACTGTCACAGTTGGGGTGGCTGAGGTTAGCGTGAACCAGTCTTTTACGGGCTTACGCCAGCCTACTACAATGGAACTTGTTGCAAGGCCCGTGACTTCCAGAATATTACCTAAAGCTGGAAGATCTGCTGGAAACGTAAAGTCTTGATCTTGGCTTCCTGCGTATTTCAACGTGAAACTGTTGCTAGTGCCGTCGTTTACCAGAGCTAGGTTTTGCGAATTGACAATGGTAGGGGTGATGGACGTGAGGTTCGTTTCCGGTGTAGCATTGGCCCACTGTAACGCACCGGAGTTGAAGGCCGCATAATATCCGTCGGTGTTGTCGCTTAAGTCTCCGAAGCGGAATGTGCCGTCACCGTCGAATGATAGTGTTCGGGCGTTGTACGCTAGTTCCCGATTCTCCGAAAGTGATTGATCGGACTCTTGGATACTTGGGACAAGTGGGAGCTTCTGGTACGCGGAAGCTCCTTTAAAGTACGCTCGATGCCCGTCAGGGTCCGTGGTCCAAACCAATAGATCGGGACCGTCTACAATTGACGGTAGGGCTGTTACGGCGGTTTGGATTGGAGGAAGCGAGGTCCGTGCTCCGGCGTTATCAACGTAGTATGGTTCGCCTGTCGTTAAATTGTACCGATATATTTGACCAGCGGACAAATATGCTGCAATCGTTGAAGCGTTGCCAGAGGTTAGGTCAACAACTGGAGTTGTTGTCTGTGTTCGGTAAACCCACGCACTTGATACCCGCTCAAAGAGCATCCCCTCGCCGATCCCGTCATATAGTTCAAGCGTGTAACCGTCCGGGGAGGAAGGAAGTGTTGAGATATCATCGTGGAGTACGTGGGTTGATGACGCAGTAGGTAGCGAAGTCCAGTCTGCGGCGTCATATGTCTTAGGATTGTGCGTGCTGTTAGCGTACTGCAATTCCCCTGAGTAGAGGATAATATCATTGGCGTAATACTTTGTGGTGGTTGAGTGAGCACCTTTGTATTTGCCTAATGATAACTGCTGCAAGGTCCATGTTCCGGCGACGTTTACGTATAATTGGCCGGTTGTCGAGATTGCATAAGTGTGAGACGTGGACGTGGGAGGATCAGCAGTATTGAAAGTCCAGCTTGTTAATTCAAGTTCCTCGGACCATGTTCCGGCAGCTTTCGAGTAGATTTTGTTTTCGTAGATTGTGACGTCGCCGTCATCGCCAAGTCCCGACAGAGGTTCGGCGAAATACACAGTGATACCATCAGCGGCGAAGATGTTCTCGATCAAATTATCAAGAACGTCAGCATGTTCCGTATTGCTCACTGGATCGACGCTTGTTGCGTTGCCAATGGCATTTGCTACGGCTGCTTTTGCTGTTGTTTCGTCTGCGTATGACATGGTTTGTTTGGTTAGGCGTCTTGGCCTACTACTGGGGTGAGTCCCGTTCCTCTGTAAGCAGCTCCGTAGGTTTCATCATAAGTGGAAACAAGCACAAGGACTTTTCCAATGTGACCGTCTACGGTGTAGAAACCTGCTTGATCGAGGGTTGCTGAGATTACTTTATTTGGATGGGTTCCGGTTGGCGTGAGCGATTGAGTTGTATCATCTGGAGCACGGAGCGTGACGCTGGATTCCGTAGTGATAATGTTGATGTTCTGTGCTCCGGCGAACATCGTCTCTGATTTGATGCGATTTGGATTTATGTGACTTGGCATAGTAACTGAGGTTAGTCAGGAATGGTTAGTTCTTGGAAGTCTTGACGGATCAGTGCGACCTGCTCCGGCGAACAATGCCGAGTTATCACTTGTTGTATCTCCGAGAGCACGGCCATGATTTGGTCCCGCGTCAAGGAGTTCTTTGTTTTTTCTTCGAGGAATACGTCAGTTTTTATCAAGTTAGCAATCTTATCACTTAAGACTGTCATTCGCTCAGTGTTAGCGAGTAAGTCGAGCGACGTATTGCATTGGTTCAGGGTGTTTTGAAGAAGTGTGCGGAGAATGTGAAGTTCTTCGGCGACACTTCGGGATTGGGAATGCACCTTTGGTGCTTGGTCCGGCAAATGATAACCCACCTCATGAGGATGGGTGTCCATGTACTTTGCCAAAGCTGTTTGTTTACTTGGTGGTCGTCCGGCGTGCTTGGGACATTTATCAGATTGCCTTGGATCGTCGTACAGATTCAGTTTGCGAAGTCCGTCACATGATAGAAACGTACAATGTTTGTTTTGAGCCGTGGACTTGCAACGGTACTCAGGGTGATCAGGTAATGCTGGATAAAGTTTTCTTGTCATTATCATTATCAGTAGGTGGACTTCCCTATAGATACGAATGAGGGCAGGACGGATTGCCCCTAATTCTGAAAAAATTCAGAAAATAATTTTCAGAGGAAACGTTAATGAAGTTCTTTGGTCCACGGACCGGCGGATTCTGAACCCCTACCCCAGTATCATTGTGTTTTGGCCTAAGTAGCTTGGTCCGTGGTCCGTGGATCATGGTCCGTGGATCAGGGTGCATGGTCCGAGTAGCTAGGTCCGAGTAGCTAGGTCCGAGTAGCTAGGTCCGGGGACCGTGGCACAAAATATCATGCTTGTGTCGTCGCGTTAAGGGCGACGGACCCCGGTATTGTTCCTGGGTGCAACGACTTGTGATAAACCCCTACCGGGTTTGCGTGCAGCTAGTTGATATTGCGTGCAGCTATTTGATATTGCGTGCAGCTATTTGATATTGCGTGCAGCTAGTTGATATTCCAAGGGCATAAAAATAGACCGGTCCAAATTGGACCGGTCCGCGGCTAAGGGTTTCTAGTTGGCG
>CEWF01051974.1_pt1 | contig 87767 bp, 75 predicted proteins | sample 531331 | NCBI WGS metagenome assembly CEWF01 (sample SAMEA2622676, study PRJEB7988) | marine metagenome | biome: marine biome (ENVO:00000447); feature: mesopelagic zone (ENVO:00000213); material: "saline water (ENVO:00002010), including plankton (ENVO:xxxxxxxx)" | depth 600 m | reverse complement strand
GCGAGGGCTGAAGTCGACCGGAAATACAGGGTTACTTCAGACCTTCCCTAGTGAGGCATGAAGGCACTGCGGGCACTGGGCGAACCAGTCGCGACCCACAACCAATGCGTCAGATGGAGGGATAGTGGTTCGTTGCCAGCTGCATACAGGGCAAGAAAACGTTAAAGGGCGTGGTGGTTTTGGCATGGCATTGTCTCGACTGCACGATGGAGGCACGTTAGCAGTAGGCTGCGACAAACCATGTCGCCGGTTTCAAACTGACCTTATTTCTTAATGAAAAGCCGCCACTAACTGAATCGTCCCTGCATGATCAGAGCGGTCGCAATACTCCGATCAAAGGCTCCGGTACAGGTGATGCTAACCTGGTTGAAGTGACTCAGGATGGTAATAACCATTCACTAGATCTTGTCCAGAACGGTTTCTGACAACATGATTGTCGCAACCCAAGGCGGTTGGTTGGGCGAAGGTGACGTGGGCATGATCAGCCAAGCAGGCTCCATGAACTCCGCAACGCTTACTCAGAACCTCTCCCGTTTGAATGGGCGATGACTAATACAGCAAACGATCATGCAAAACGGCATTGGCAACAACTCAATCGTGACGCAAGGCAAGTAAGGCTGACCGCATTTTCAAAACCCGCCTCCTTGGCGGGTTTTGTCATCTGGCAGCAACAAAACCAATCGTTCGGCCCATATTAATCCCTTACGTCACGGTCAAGAATTCGCCCTCATTCATCAAAGGATTCTAAACATGTTCTCACGCTCGATTCTGGCCTCAGCCATCTCACTAACCCTGATGGCCCATGCCCACGCTGCAGGTACTGCCTCTTCCGAGCAGATTGGTAATGACAATTTGACCGAAATTACTCAGATGTCATCCCAAAACGTTTCGGCCACTACGCTGCAAAATGGTGATTCAAACGAGTCCTTTGTAAACCAGAAAGGGTACGACCTCACCATTCAAGCAACCCAGCGAGGTGCCGGGAATCTTCAAGACATCCAGCAGGACGGATGGGAGGCAAGCGCTGAGGTAAATCAGAATGGTCAGTCGAACGTTGCGACCGTGTACCAAGCGCCCCATGACAATGCTCAGCTATTCGTTAATATTGACCAGAATGGACATGGCAATGAATCTTCGATTCGCCAAATCGACGCCAATGTCAGCTCGGCCAGAACCGACCAGGAAGGCGTGGATAACATCGTTGATGTTGAGCAACGGGGCCAGATGAGTAGCATCAGCGTGGTTCAAGAAGGCGACTCAAACGACGTGACTGCTTCTCAAACCGGTGCAGGAGCCAGCATCTATCAAGCCGGAAATAACAACATTGTCGATCTCAGCCAATACACCGATTCATATGCCAACACCAACATTGATCAGCAAGGCAGCTTCAACGACGCCCGTGTCAGTCAGTGGGCAGACGGCCGCTGGGGCGGTGGTAATATCAATCTAGCCCAGACTGGACAAAATAATAGCGCTGACATTAGTTCAGGCGGTTCATGGGCCAGCTTCACATTTGAGCAGACAGGAACCGGAAACGACGTGTCGGCCAATTCGGCTGGCACTACGGTGAGCGTCAATGGCCACCAGACTGGAACCAATAACTCTGCAGAAATCGAGCAGTCAGGCGCCCTGCTTTCTCTTGATATCGCTCAGAATGGCTCCGACAACATCATCGAAGCATCTCAAACCGGCGGCGCCTACTATGATTACACGACGGATAGCGGGGTCATTGATCAAACCGGCACGGCCAACTTTGCATCTCTTACCCAGGTAAAAGGTGATGGCTTTACTGGTGGACATTCGGCCAACATCATGCAAAACGGCATGAACAATAGCGCGACTGTTACCCAGCGCTAATGCTGATAGTTGCAACAAAAAGCTCGTTTAGGCGGGCTTTTTGGTGTCTGAGGTGGCTTGCCGGCCCTGCCCGGGCTCATCTTCACCATCCAGCTCTTCCATCAGAGTATCAATCGAATCGAAGCGACAGCGAATCTCACGTGCCTGCGCCAACGCGCGAGCTGTTTTCTCCGAGGGCATTCGTCCAAGAGGTGTGCTATCTACCTATTGCATTCTATCCTCTCACTGACTGAGATAATTCTAAAAATTGGTCATTCGTGCTCCCATGCGCCAGGACTATGGTTCATCTACAGCAGACGAACCGAGTGAGCCATTCAAATGTCTCGATACCGCTCTCATATAATCACACGCAAACGATCGAGATAGCGGTAACAGCGCTTCAGCTGCAAATCGAAGGCCATCGTTTTTTACGGCCTTTGCATTTGTTCTGACTAAGGATTGCATCGAGTTGGCCAGTAGACTGCATTTTTAGACCGGCCGAAAGAGGCCAGGAGCCAGCATTGACGACAGGAAGAAACCGTCCAAAGCGGTCATTGGGGATGTAGAAAACCTGAGCCGATTCAGTTTTTTTCCCGTACCAGTGGCCCAAGTTAATTTCCACGTATACCTGGAAGTTGTCTTCGTTCGCCAGCGCCTCGAGCGCCGCTTGGGTAACGAACCGAGGCTTATGGCTAGACATGTCTTCGCGCTTGAGCAGTGCCAGCTTGGGTTGGCCAGCACCGTAGGAGCTAAACTTCTTCCACATCTCGTCGGTGCCGTTTCGAACGAGGTAGGCCAAGGATATCCGGCATTCTGTCAGCGATCGGAGCGATAGTCGGACAGTGATCGCGGAGCTCAGCGGCCCCATGCTCATCTCGGCTAGGCAGGCTAGCGCGCAGAACCCGAAGCCGAACACACCGTCGTGCTTGGGATTTAGGCCAGTGGTACTAAGAGAATCGTACCAGTGCTTGAGTAGAGCCTCTCGCACTTCAACGAGACGCTTTGAATGTCCCCTGTATGGGGCCCGCCCTCTCTTGAGTCGAGCGGTGCAGCCACGCAGCCGGTGTGCTGTAGAACGTGGTCCCATAATAGGTTTGGCCATGGGTGGAGAGTCGCGTCGCCAACGGTCATGTCCATCGCTCGGATGGATGGCCTAATCGACTGCATGTCCCCTCTGTAGGGGTAATCTGTGAGTTCGCACCATTTTTCTCTGGCATGTGAATTCGCCCAGCGCCATCTGAGAGGATGCTGATCCGACGGACGTCCGTGGCTTCCTGCGATTAATGCTCGAAGGTGGTTTGCACGGCTTTTCCGAGGGTCTGCCAATCGTCCTCGTTAAGCTCAACTGCTAAGGCAGCTTTCCACCACTGATGCGCTGGTAAGCCTTCAAGCAGAAGCAAGGGGCGCAGTGCCTGTATACCCGTATGGGACTGCTAACAATTTCTTCTACGAGCTCTCGGGGTTGGTTTTGGAGATCGGAGTGCCGAAGTGTCCAACCGCTGCCGTACTCTTCTGGCGGCCTTCGGTAGCGTACGCCAATTGAGGCGATTTTCCGGAAGAGCTCCAAAGCCGCTTCTCGGGGGGCAACAGTAATGACGAGACAAGCCCAGATCATTTCTGGTATTCGGTCGTTAGACCATGAAGCGGGCTGATTCCCATTATTTGCATGAGTGGAGGCACCAGCGCCTTGCCTACCCTTTTATGCCCGGCAAGCGGCGTTGTGTTTCGACCGCTACGATGCGTTTTTTTCTTCTTTGACATGCGCTGAACTCGTCCTTTGATCTTCCGGTCGTTGGGCTCATCAATAGGTGCGCTGACTGTCCAAACGAGGCCGGGGCTTGATCAGTCGCGCGACTCACCCTTGTCTGTATCGTCGTTCCAATGGTGCATTTGAGGTTTCCTCTTTTTCAGCCATACGAAGCTTTCAGAACGGCGCCATGATGCGTGCCAATTACCACCTCCGGGCCCGGCACCTCGTTCGGCTAGAAACACCCAGATGCAAGAGAGGCTGTCTTCCTTGAGGAAAGCGTCGAAAAGTTTTCCATCAATGAATGCGTGCGAACCATCATCTCGACTTTTGCCGCTCACCAAGCAAGGCGTGCCTGTGCTATCCAAGGTGCACGTAGCCACGCTTCAGCTCCATCAGGCAGAGAGGCGCCGGCGCCGGGGATGCCGTCCGCATAATCGTCGATGTCCACTTCGGTCCGCTCAGTTGCGTGGATCGAGTCTTGCAGCCGCCCGTCTGTGTGTAGCTCCAGCACCAGCTAATCCAGTTCGTGGATGTGCGCCTTCATTTCATGAAATATAGGAGAGGCATATACACTATATATGACTGCCTATCGCAGTTATAAACCCTAGACATGTCCTTTTTTATAACTAATACATCTGTATTCGCTTTATTAAATAGCGAATATTGCTATGCCCTGTTCTCTACACTGTTCGCATCGAAACCAATTCCCCTCGGTGGCGGACTAGGGAGTGGAGAGAAGCATGCGAGTTTTGATTCTTGGCAGCGGCGTGATAGGTACTACAAGTGCTTATTATCTAGCGCAGGCGGGCTTCGAAGTAATTGTATTGGACCGTCAGCAGAACGTTGCATTGGAGACTAGCTTCGCCAACGCTGGCCAGATATCGCCAGGATATGCGTCGCCATGGGCCGCGCCCGGTGTTCCCCTCAAGGCTATTAAGTGGCTGCTGCAGCGTCACGCGCCGCTGGCGATCAAGGCAACCGCTACGCCAGATCAATATCTCTGGATGGCGCAGATGCTGCGCAACTGCACTGCGGGCCGCTACGCGGTAAACAAGGAACGCATGGTGCGCTTAGCTGAATACAGCCGGGACTGCCTCAACGAGCTGAGTGCGGAAATAGGTGTCAACTATGAAGACCGCCGTTTCGGCACCACCCAGTTGTTCCGCACCCAGGCTCAGCTTGATGCTGCGGTCAAAGACACGACCGTACTGGAGCAGGCCGGCGCACCTTACGAAATGCTAGATAGAGCCGGAATTGTGCGGGTCGAACCGGCGTTGGCACTGGTGGCCGACACGCTGGCCGGAGCGCTGAGACTGCCCAACGATCAGACCGGAGATTGCTTCCTGTTCACCAGCCGGTTGGCCGAGAGGGCCCGCTGTCTCGGTGTTGAGTTTCGGTTCGGCCAACATATAGAACAGCTGGAAACCGATGGCCAGCGCGTTGTAGGCGTGTGGGTCAATGGTAATCTGGAGCGCGCCGACCATTATGTTATGGCGCTCGGCAGTTATTCGCCGCAGCTGCTCAAGCCGCTGGGCATCAAAGCGCCAATCTATCCGCTCAAGGGGTATTCACTCACTGTACCGATCGTAGATGCAAACATGGCACCCAAGTCTACGATACTCGACGAGACCTACAAAGTCGCCATCACCCGCTTCGATGAGCGCATCCGCGTGGGTGGTATGGCAGAAATTGCAGGTCATGACCTATCGCTCAATCCGCATCGGCGCCAGACGCTGGAAATGGTCACCGCAAGCCTCTACCCGCGAGGGGGGGACCTCACGCGCGCCGAGTTCTGGACAGGCCTGCGCCCGGCGACGCCAGACGGCACTCCGATCATCGGTGCCACGCGCCTCTCCAATCTCTTTCTCAACACTGGTCACGGCACCCTCGGTTGGACCATGGCCTGCGGGTCCGGTCGCTTGTTGGCAGATCTGATTTCATCGAGACGTCCACGGATCAGCACCGACGGACTCGACATCAGCCGCTATGGTCGCGCACCACGGCCTAGCCAAGCGCGCAGTTCGGCTACGGTCCGTTAACCGGTTCCTAACCCCTGTTTTTCACCATTATAACGAGAGCGACCCATGCGACCCGCCCGCGCTTTGATTGACCTTGATGCGCTACGACAAAACTACCGACTGGCGCGCCGCATTAGCAACGCCCGAGCCCTGGCCGTGATCAAGGCAGACGCCTATGGACATGGCGCGGTTCGCTGCGCGCAAGCGCTAGAGCCGGAGGCCGACGGCTTCGCCGTAGCCTGTATCGAAGAAGCGCTCGAGCTGCGTGCAGCCGGCATCCGAGCACCGATCCTGCTGCTGGAAGGATTTTTTGATTCCTATGAACTCGACCTTATTGTCAAACACCATTTGTGGTGCGTGGTACACGCGACCTGGCAAATCGACGTCATCGAGCATTCCAGACTGCACGCTCCGCTGACGGTATGGCTCAAGCTGGATTCAGGCATGCACCGTGTCGGGCTCGATCCGGCCACGCTCCAGCAGAGCTGGAACCGGCTGAACAATAGCAAGCAGGTCGCAAGGATCGTGCTGATGAGCCATTTTGCGCGCGCTGACGAACTGGACCATCCACGCACTCTCGAACAACTCGATATGTTTCGAGCCACATGCAACGCTCTACAGGCCGAAGTTAGCCTATGTAATTCACCAGCGATTCTCGGCTGGCCACAGGTACTGTCCGCTCACAGCCATAACGATTGGGTTCGCCCTGGAATCATGCTCTACGGAGCCAGCCCTTTTGAACAACAACAAACGCTGGCTGCGCAACTCAAACCGGTGATGCGCCTGACCTCGAAGATCATCTCAGTTCGCACCCTGCCTGCAGGGGAACCAGTTGGCTACGGTGCACGCTTCATCAGCGACAGAGCAACACGCGTCGGCGTCGTCGCGCTGGGCTACGCCGATGGATATCCCCGCCATGCTCCATCGGGAACCGCTGTATTCGTGGAAGGCCAGCACACCAGGCTAATCGGTCGGGTATCGATGGACATGCTAACAATAGACCTGACCAACGTGCCCGCCGCCGGACTTGGCAGCGAAGTTGAATTGTGGGGCCCCCAAGTATCGATCAACGACATTGCACAGCAGGCGGAAACCATCCCCTATCAGCTCTATTGCAACCTGAAACGCGTATCTCGTACGTACAGTGATTCGGTATCTGACGCAACGCATGGCATGCTTGACTGAGCTACTTGCTTGCAACGAAGCATTGTGTTGCTCTGCGGGAACGACTCACTGACCGGCCTTAAGAAGGACGACATGGAGATCATGTATGAACAAAGCCCTTTTCGACCTAGGCTTCGAGAATCGCAAGACCGTACTCGGCAGCGCTCACGTGGAAAAGTCTTGGGCCGCCGCCGACGACTTCAACAAACCTATGCAGGAACTGGTTACCGAATACTGCTGGGGTGCGATCTGGGCTGACCAAACTCTGTCATTCAAGACCCGCAGTATCATCAACCTGGCAATGCTCACCGCCCTGAATCAGCACCATGAACTGGGGTTGCATGTGAAAGGCGCGCTGACCAATGGCGTTAGCAAGGAGGAGATTCGCGCCGTGCTGATGCAAACGGCGATCTACTGCGGCGTACCTAGTGCTCTGGCAGCTTTCCGGGTGGCCGGCGAAGCGATCAAGGCTTGGGAGGCCGAACAGGTCTGAGGTGTTCCTGGGTGTGCTGGAGCTTGCAGACCTGAACCGCGCCGTAGAGAAGGCCAGGGCTAAAACACCTCGGTTCAGGTGTCACCGGTTGCCCTCCAACATTCTGATCAGACCGTAGCAGAGTGTACTGCCAAAGCCGGCCGCGGCCACTAGCAGACACATCGACATGGGCGTCGCATCGTCCATAATGCTGATCACGAAACCGCCGAGTGCGCCCAGGGCGAACTGACTCGCAATCGCCAGCCCCGCCGCCGCGCCGGCTTTAGTTGGATAGGCGGCCATCAGGCTTGCGATGCAGTTGACGCCGAACAACCCGGTTGCCCCGACATACACAACCACCAACGCCACGAGCAGCGGCAAGCCACCAATTCCGCTCAGAGCGAAGAACACCAGCCCGACACAGGACAATAGGGTCAGCAGCACCCCAGCGGCCAGCATCGACCGTGGGCCAAACCTGGGTACGAAGCGGGCGTTAAGCAGCGTCATCACTATCACCCCGAGGATGTTGATAGCGATCAGCAGTGCATACATCTCTGGCGATACGTTGAAATAGTTCATATAGACGAAAGGCGACGCGGTCATGAAGGTGAACATGCCGCCCAATGAAAGTCCCATGCATCCGGCATAGGCCAATGCCAACGGCTCACCCAGCAGCTGCCTATACGAAGAGAACGCCGTGAGGACGGAACACTTTCTGTTCTCAGGGGTGAGGCTCTCATCCAGACGCCATATCACCGCCACCAGGCAGGCCGCGGAAAAAACCATGAGGGAGAAAAATATGCTGCGCCAGCCCTGCCAATTCAACAGCAGGCTGCCCAGGATCGGCGCCAGGCAAGTCGCGACCATGGTCACTACATGCATCAGGGAAAGTATCCTGGCGGCCTCCCTCAAGGCGAACAGATCACGTACTATCGTACGTGCCAGAATCGCCGCGGCCGCCGCTCCAATGGCCTGAACGAAACGCCCTACAATCAGCTGCCGGGTATCTTCCGCAGCCATGCAGACTAATGTCGCCAGCAGATACAGTACGATGCCGACCAGCAACAGCGACCGCCGGCCATAACGATCGGACAGTGGCCCACAGAGCAACATTCCCAGGCAGAGACCGATCAGAAATACGCTGATGGTCGATTGCACTTGAACGCCATTAACCCGGAGTTCCAACGCAACGCTCGGCAGGGCTGGCAGATAGGCATCGATCGACAGAGGGACGAACGCCGTCAGTGCCGCCAGGAGAAAAACCAGACGCCCAGGGCGAAGATTCATTCAGACTCCGAGATCCAAATGGCCGTCAAGGATCTCCCCGATCGATCCTGATCGGTTCAGCGATCCAAACGCCGTGTGTGGGAGGGGCACTCGCCAAATAACTCCCGATAGTTTCCGGCGAAGTGACTCAGGTGGTAGAAGCCCATTTCGCCGGCAATTTCGCCTACCTTGAACTCGGTAGCGCTGGTGGCGATCAGGCGACGGCGCACCGCGTTCAGGCGTAGGTTGCGCAGGTACTCCAAGGGGCGGATTCCGGTGACGGCCTGGAAGCTGTTCTGCAGGGTCCTTCGGCTTACCCGCAATTGCTCGCAAAGATCGAGAATGCTAGGCGGCGCCTCGCTATTGGCCAGGGCCAGCTCCTGGCTGCGCTTGACCAGGTACGCGGAGACGGCGAGGCTGCCGCTTCGCCCCCGCCTTTCGTCCGATGCGTTGCTGAACAGGTCGAGAAAAACTTCAAGGAGGGTGTCCTCAAGCAGTTTCTCCGCAGCCCCGCCGACGACCTCTGGACCATGCAACAAGCGCCCAAAGAGCGGGTAGATCTGCTGGTGAACGCGCTGCAGCACATTTGCCGATACGTTGATCACCTGTGGCATGGTCTGCAGCATCCGGAGTTTTTCAGCGGACAGCTCGAACGCTGCCAACTTCGCGAAACGCACCACATCGACGTTGGCGCCGAAGAAGCGCGTGCCTTCCGGTGCATGCAGCAGAAACTCCTCATCACCGCGCAGCAATACCAGATTGCAGGTTCCAACTTCGTGACCTTGCACCTTGGGCGCGCGTTCGGCGCTCAGCGAAATAGCGATGCACAGACGCCCCTTCGGCGCGCAGCCCCGCTGCACTATGCGTTTGTCCAGGCTCTCTTGGAATATCTGGAAGCGCGCGGCGGATATTTGCTGCAACTCACTGGAAAAGCGGCCGCAGCTCAGTTGGTCATAGACCTGCTGCCAGCCCAGGATCGAGCTGGCGTGCTGCTGCGGATCGGAAAAGGAACGGATTTCGCTGAACATGAGCATCGCTCCTCCGCAGCATTATTGTTATATGCGCCTCATGGACGTGGGGACGTCCCGGTGACTCGTGAATCGTGACGCTGCTCGAAAGCCAAGGCCAGCTCCATGTCAAGCATCTGCAAGCGGTACTCGCCGGGTTCGATGTCCAGGGGCGCGAGCAGTGAACCGGAGAGTACCGCCTGCCCAGCGCGCAACGGCTGGCCGTCGGCCAATAGACGACGCAGCAGCCAGCACAGGTTCACCAGAGGCGTATCAGCACGCCCGCCGCTATCGCCTTGAGCGAGGGTTTCACCATCATGCGCCAGACGATAGCTCACTACGCCATGCCGTTCGGCGTCGAACGCCTGCCCCGGCCCAATGCGGTACAAGGCTGCCGCCGCATTGTCGGCGAGGAAGGCGCCCGCATCGAAATGCCAGCCCTGCCAGCGGCAGTCTGCGATCTCGAAAGCCGGCGCCACCTCGGCAATGGCTGAGATCAGCTCCTCATCACTATGAAAACCAGGCCCGAGGTCGTTTCCCAAAATCATCGCCATTTCCACCTCGAGTTTGGGCTGGATCAGTAGAGAGAGGTCCACCATTCGCCCTTCGGTGAGCTCCATGGCGTCGGTCAGCACGCCATAGACCGGCTCGCTCAATCCGAAACGGCGCTGGGCCGCAGCATTAGCGAAAGCCACCTTCCAACCACTCAGGTTTTCAAGACATGCCTCTCGCGCCTGCAGTCCTAAGCGTTGCAAAGCATAGCCGGAGGCCAGACTCAGTCTGTCGCCTTGGTCCCTGGACAACGGAACCCGCTCACGGGCCGCCTGCAGCAGACGCTGCGCAAGATCCTCATCACCGCTCATGACAACTGCCCTTGCAATTTGGCCAACACTCCCTCGAGACGCTCGGGTGTGGTGATAGCGGCGACGAAACGATCAGGACGGATCACCACTACGCAGTCGCGCACCTTGTCAAACCAGTTTCCCAGGCGATTGTCGACGTCTTCCACGCTGATCGCGCCCTCGGCGCTCAGCGGCTGGTTGCGGCCACCGCTGCGCGAACGATTGACCTGGATGAAGCGCGTGTTCCAGCGGGCCCAATAGGCCTTGGTCGCCTCGCTCAGGCCCGCGGCCGGATTGACTCGATAACCGAGCACCGCGTAGGAACTGCCGAGCACCTCATCAAGCCGGTGTTTGTTGCGCTCGGCATCTTCGACGAACGGCTGCACGAACAACTGGCCGACCAGATCGCCTTCGCGCAGCTCTTCGCGCTCGTGATGGACAAGCCCCTTGATGATGGTCGCCTTGGGTTTGAACTTGAATTCCAGCAAATGCGAACGCAGGTTGTCGACGGTATTGACGGCTTGAAACAGCCAGTCACGTACACCGGCCATCAGCGGATTGGTAAGGCCCAGGACTGCTCCCATATTATCGGCCAAGCCAATCAGGTCGGTGGCATGCCCGCGACGCTCTACGTCGTAACTGGCAATAATTTTCGGTGAAGCCCGCCCTTGCAGCACTGCGACCAGTTTCCACGCCAAGTTGGCGACGTCACGCAAACCGGAGTTCAACCCCTGGCCGGCCCACGGAGGGGAAATATGCGCAGCGTCGCCGACCAGCGCCACCCGGCCATCCACGAAGCGGGCCGCCACGCGCGAGTTGTGGGTGTAAGCCCGAATTCGCACAATATCCAGATCGTCCACCGCGTCGCCGATGTGCCCGCGGATCAGGTTGCGAATAGTCGTTTCCTCGCACATCTTCCCCTCGTCTTCGCCGCTCTTAAGCATGAACTCCCAACGCCGCTGCCGGTACGGCAGGTAAATGCACACGAACGGCCGTTCGGGGTCGGCGTGCAGTGCGGTATAGGGAGCGTCCAGCGAATCGTTGGTAACATCTACCACCACCCACTTATGGGGATGAGTCATGCCAAGCAGTTCGATGCCAAGCTTCTTGCGCACACATGAGCGGCCGCCGTCGGCGCCGATCAAGTATTGCGCGCGCAGTTCGTAGGATTCACCGTTGGCATCCTTGACCTGCAGGGTCACATCTTCCTCGTTCTGGCTGAGATCGAGCATTTCATGGCCAAGGCGCAGGTCAACATTTTCGTAGCGCTTAAGCCCGTCACGTAGCGTCCCTTCGAGCAGTTGCTGCATGAAGATATTGCGCATTGGCCAGCCATACTCGGCGGCAGTCGGCTTGACCTCGGCAAAGCACACCCCGCGAGCATTGTAATAGCGCAGAGGCACATCACAGATCATGTCACGAATGGCAATGTCGGCCATGCCGATCCCTTGAAGCACCCGCAAGGCCTCATCGTCCATGCCAACTGCCCGCGGATACGGGAGCACGTCGTCGGACAGTTCCAGCACCACGCAGTCGATACCGTGCAACCCCATGTAATGGGCTGCCGTGATGCCGTTCGGCCCTCCCCCGACGATTACAACCTGAGTCGTCTCGCGTTTCATGCTCTCACCCGTTTCTTATAAGTTTACGTGTGGTATCGCTAGGATCGCTGTGCCCTGAGATAGCTACCCACTACTTCGTTGAAAATCACGCTCTGGTCATCGTGAACGTAGTGACTGGCATCAGCGATAGCGGTGGTCTGGATATTCGCATTGGCACTCTCCAACGCGACCAAAGTCTCCAGCGGCAGAAAGTCCGAACGCCCGCCGCGGATAAACAATGTCGGGCAATCCAGCGCTCGCACCGCTGGCCACAAATCTGTTGGCGTGATGGTCAGGCGAGCCTCGGCAATACCACGCTGATCATGCCGCCAGGTAACGCCCTCGTCGGTTGCCTTCATCGAATGGGTCAACCGCGAAGCGATGCCGTCTGCCGAAAGCCCAGGCCGCGCGCGGCGCCAGAACTCCCGTGCGCTCTCCCAGTCGGGGAAGTGCAGCGGGGTGTCCTGCATTTCTCGGCGAATCCGTGCAGCGCCGTCACCGGAACTCGAGGAACCTGGGCCGATGTCTTCGATGACGAGTGCCGACAGCCGTCCAGGGTGTAGCCGTGCGTACTCCAGCGCATTGGCGCCGCCGAGCGAATGCCCGACCAGCATGAACCGCCCCAGATGCAGGTACTCAACCAAATCTTCCAAGTCATGCACGTAGTGCTCGGTGCGGTAAGTATGGCTGTCGGCCCAGGCACTCAATCCTCGCCCGCGTTGATCGAGCGCGTAGCAACAGAAGTCATCAACCAGGGATTCGGCGAGCGGCTCCCAGGTCTGCGCATAAGCACGCAAGCCGTGCAGAAGGACCACTGGCGTAGCGCCCGGCCGGCCCCATTGCAGAAAATGCAGCGGCAACATCGAGCGGTTTTGGAAAAAGTGACTGGTTGCTGGCATGGCTGTTCTCCGGCGGGCGTCGTGACAATCAGGTCAGACCGTTATCACCCTTGATCGCATCGACGGTCAGGCCACCGAGGCGAGCATGCAGGCGTCCGCGCGTAGCGAAGGCCCAGATGATGATCACTTCGTCTGGCGCCGGGCCGTCGCCGAAGGAGACCGAAATGGTGTCGTAGTGCGAGCGCACGTAGAGTGCATCCTTATGTGCCAACGGAATGTCGATGGTCACGCCAGGCGCACCGCGCTTGCCGGTCGAAGGCACCCAGGACTTGCCTCCCCCCAGCGCGACGCGGACCGGGTCGGCCGCCGGGTTGGTCAGAAACGCATTGCCGTGCTCGTACTCACCGTTGCTGCCGACAAGGCAGGCCTTGCCATAGCTGACTATCGCGCGACCTGCGGCTAGCTCCTGAATGCGGCGCCCGAATTCCTGACCCAGTAGAGGCGAATCGACGATCAGTTCGTCGAGGTGTTCGCTGAAGCGACCCGCATAGGGATTATGGATCGCCGCTGCGATCACGTACTTGAACAACGGCTCGCCATCGGTGAGTTGTCCGGTTTCGTTGGCCAATGTCTCTTCGGTGAAGCTGTACCACTTGCGAATATGGTAGTCGGCGAAATTCTTGGCTTTCATTTGCTGATTCCAGGAAAAAAGGGGATCGAGATTGAAGTTGCGGCTGGGAGCCCCAGCTGCTTTGAAGCGCTCCTTGGCCAGCGCATCGTCATGTTCGGTTTCAAGAAAGAACTCCAGGCGATTGCCGTCGGGATCGTTGAAGTACAAGCCGTTGCCGATCTCGTGATCGGTGATCTTGACGATTTCCACACCCTTGCTGAGCAACATCCCGTAGAGCTGGCGCAGGGTCGTCATGTCGCCGGCTATCTCCAGCCCGTAGTGCTGCAGACCCAGCCCGCCCTGCTGCGCACCTGGTGCCGCCTTGATCAAGGCGATGTCGTGATGCTTGCTGCCAAAGGCCATCATCACCCAGGTCTCGCCTCGGGCGCTTTCATGCATGCCCAGGACATCGGCGTACCAGAGCGCAGAGGCATCCGGGTCGGTGACGAACAGCGAAAGATGGGTCCTGACGATCTCGATAGTCATCACACGCCCTCACTTCTTGTTGATGACGGATTGATGACCCGACTTGATCTCGGCCACCGCGGGCGTCCACAACACATCGGCGATTTCGCTGAATTCGCGCCACTGCTTTTGCCAGCCGTTGCCGCCGTTCTCCGAGGTGAACAGATGGCCGTATTTGGTCCCGGCGACCATCAGCAGCGGGTTGGCCGGGTTGAACGCGATGGCCCATACGCAGGAATTGGGCTGCTGCGACAACGGCAGCACTTCCCAGCTCTCGGCCGCGTCGCGCGAGACCAGCACCTTGCTGGTGGTACCCGGCGTGCCGTCGGCAATGCTCAGGTACAGGGTGTTTTCGCTGCCCACCGGCGCGTTGAGCACCCGCATGTAATACAGGCCGAAGGCCTCCTTACCGATGATTCCGGTCCAGGTCGCGCCTTCGTCTAGGCTGCGGTAGATGGCATTGACGCACACCACCACGATCACCTTGCGGCCATGGTTGGGCAGCACCACGATGTTGTGCACGTCGGAGTTGTAGTCCCACAGCAGGCGGTCATCGAGGCGGGTGAAGGTTTCGCCGCCATCGCGGCTATGGAACAGGCCTCCCTCTTCCAGGCCGAACCACACCTGGTTGCGGTCGGTCGGGTCATAGGCGAAGGCCAGCAGGCGTGGCTTGCTGACGCCCTCGCAGAACTCGGGAATCTCCACCGGCACGCGGTACCAGCTGGCGCCGGCATCCAGAGTGCGCCACAGCACGGCCCGCGATGGCGCGCCGGTACCGACGAAGATGCGTTTGGCATCCTTGGGGTCGACCGCCACCTTCCACACGGTTTCGCCATTGAACGGCGAGTCGACCCGCGTCCACTTGCCGCCGGTGTCGTGGCTCACGCACAGGCCGACGTCGGTGCCAGCGTAGATCACTTCCGGCGCTTGCGGGCTGACGCTCAGCGAGCGGGTGATGGCGTCGAACTCGATGTCCTGGCCAAGGCCCAGGCGATGCCAGGTCTTGCCGTCGTCGGCGCTGCGAATCACCGCCTGGCCGACAGTGGCCACCAATAGGGTTCCATTGCTCATGATTGCCTCCTCAGATGAAGATGCCGCGCGTCAGGCCGCCATCGATACCGATGGATTCGCCGGTTACGGCGGCCGCTTTGGGGGATGCCAGAAAGCCGATCAACCAACCCATTTCGATCGGCTGCAGGGTGCGGCGAATCGGCGTGGCGTCGATGTAACCCTGCTCGACCTGCTGCGGGGTTTTGCCCTGCTTGATGCCTTCACGCTCGTACAGCTCGTGGATGTGCGGGGTGTCGACCACGCCGGGGTGGATCAGGTTGACGGTGATGCCCGACGGGCCGAGCTGGTCGGACAGGGTCTTGGTCATGTGGCTGATGGCCAGATTGCGCATCCCCGACAGCACCTTGCTGCCACGACCGGTGAGGCCACCGATGTTGATGATGCGACCGAAGCCCTGCTCCTTCATATGCGGGGTTACCGCCTTGGAGCAGCGGAAGTAGCCGATTACCTTGGTGTTCAGATCCGACAGCAACTCATCGTCACCAGCATGCTCGATGTCGTTGCGTACCACGCCGGAGGGTGCGGCGGCACCGTTGACCAGGATATCGATACGGCCGAAGTGACGCTTGGTCTCGGCGACCATCTCGGATACTGCACTCATCTCATTGGTGTCGCAGAACAGCGGCAGCACTTCGTTGCCGGTCTCGGCGCTGATCTCTTCGGCGGCCTGCTTGAGGTATTCCATGCGCCGGGCGCAGATCACCACCTTGCAGCCTTCCTGGGACAGGAAACGCGCCACTTCCTTACCGATGCCCATACCGCCCCCGGTGACGATGGCCACGCGGTCTTTCAGTTGCAGATCCATTATCGTTCCTCTTGTTGTGCATTGGGTCAGGCGAGATCGACGAAGACGCTCTTGGTCTCGGTGTAGGCGTCAATCACGTGCTTGCTCATTTCCCGGCCCCAGCCGGATTGTTTGTAACCGCCGAAGGGCGAGGCTGGGTCGACCACATTCCAGCAGTTGATCCACACCGAACCGGCCTTGAGTTCGGCAGCCAGGCGGTGGGCGGCGCGCAGATCACGCGTCCACAGGCCGGCTGCCAGACCGAACGGCGAATCGTTGGCGCGACTGACCAGTTCGTCGGTGTCGGACCAGCTCATCACCGTCACCACCGGGCCGAAGATTTCCTCGCGGGCTATGCAGGCCTGCTCGGCGCGATCAAGGAACACAGTCGGCTCGATGAAGTGGCCCTTGTCCAGATGCGCGGGACGCTTGCCACCGCAGATCAGCTCGGCGCCTTCCTCCTGGCCGCGCTGCAGGTAGCCGCTGACCGTGCCCAGCTGCCGTCCGGAAACCAGCGGCCCCATGCTGCTGGCCGAGTTCAGGCCGGAGCCGAGCACATAGGAGGTGGCGTGCCGGCGCAGCTCGGTAAGCACCTGGTCCAGCACGCTTTCGTGCACATACAGGCGCGAGGCTGCTGTACACACCTGGCCCTGGTTGTAGAAGATACCGTCGGCGGCGCCCTTGGCAGCGCGGGCGATATCGGCGTCGGGGAGAATGATGTTCGGCGATTTGCCGCCCAGCTCCAGCGACACCTTCTTCATGTTGCCGGTGGCGGCCTGGGCGATCAGCCGACCCACCTGGGTCGAGCCGGTGAAGGCGATCTTGTCCACGTCGGCATGCTGCGCCAGCGGTGCGCCGGTGCGCACGCCGAAGCCGGTGAGCAGGTTGACCACGCCTGCTGGAATGCCGGCCTGCTCGATCAGTTGCACCAGGCGCACGGCCACCAGCGGAGTCTGCTCGGCGGGTTTGAGCACCGCAGTGCAGCCGGTGGCCAGCACCGGGCCGAGCTTCCACACGCACATGGTCAGGGGGAAGTTCCAAGGCACGATCAGCGCACACACCCCCACCGGCTCGCGTAGGGTGTAGTTGAGCATCGGTGCACCGCTGGCCGGCGACACTGGTATGGTGCTGCCTTCGATCTTGGTCGGCCAGCCGGCGAAGTAACGGATTATGTTGACCGCGCTGGCCGTCTCGCCCCGCGCATTGGCGATGGGCTTGCCGTTCTCCAGGGTAATCAGTTGCGCCAGCTCTTCGGCGTGCGCTTCCATCAGGTCGGCCAGGCGCATCAGCAACAGGCCGCGGCGTGCCGGCGTCTCACGCCGCCAAGGGCCCTCGAAGGCCGCACGGGCCGCGGCCACAGTGGCGTCGACGTCCATCTCCGAGGCTTCGGCGACCTCGCACAGCACCGCCTCGGTGGCCGGATTCTCTACGGCAAAACGACGACCGCTCGCCGCCTCCTGCCAGCTCCCGCCGATAAACAGACGGCGCGGAGTGGCGAGGAATTCACGCACTGCAGGTAAAATTTCGATATCGCTCATGGTGATCTCCTCAGAGCTCCATTTCGATCAGGCAGGGGCCAGCCGAGTCCTTAGCATCGGCCAGCGCGCGCTGCAGTTCGGCATTGCTGCGCACCGTGCTTGCCGGTACGCCGTAACCCTTGGCCAGGGCTTTCCAGTCCACCCGTGGGCGGTCCAATTCGGTAAGGCTGAGCGCCTGTGGCCCGAACTCGGTCACGCCAAAACGGCGCAGCTCGTTCTGCAGGATCGCGTAGCGGTGGTTGGCGGCGATCAGGATCACCACCGGTAGATGCTCGCGGGCGATGCTCCACAAGGTCTGGATGGTGTATTGCGCACTGCCATCGGACTGCAGGCAGAACACCCGATTACCGCGCTCAGCCAGGGCCGCACCGAAGCCGACCGGGATGCCCTGGCCGATGGCGCCCCCGGTGTTGGTCAGCACGCGATGGCGGGCGGCATTGGCCGACACCGTGAAGAACGGGTACCCGCAGGTCCCGCCTTCGATCGACACGATGCAGTCCTCAGGCAGAGCCGCGGCCAGAACCCGGCCGACCGACTGTGGGGTCAGTTGCTCTTGCCCTGGCGGCAGTTCGACCCCGATAGAGCTGGCCACGAATGCCGGTGCTTCCAGGGCATCGGCAAGGGCGACCAGAGCACCGCTTACATCGTCACCGACTTCGGCCAACGAGAGCAGACGATCCAGCTCGGCCAGACGGGAGGGAATGCCCTCATAACCGAAGTAGCTGATCGGCTCCGGGACGCCGGCGCAGACCACAGCGTCGTACTGGTTAAGGATCTCGATGGCCACTTCGGGGAAGTACGGCAGGCGGTCCAGGTCCGGCAGACCACCACCACGATGGCTCAGGCGCGGGAAGGTCTCGGCGAACAGACGCACGCCCGGCAGACCGGCCAGGCGCCCCGCCGCTTCAAGACCGGCGGGCGACAGGCCATCGTCACCGACGATAAATACCAAGCGTTTGCCGGCACGCAGCGTGCTCGCCACCGCCTCGACCTTGTCCGCAGCAAAACGGCGAACCGGCGGACGCAAGGCAGAAAACTTGACCCCCGCTGCGACCTCACGCGCTTGCAGATCCATCGGCAGAATCAGGCTGGCAATCTGCCCACGTGGTTGCCAGGCAGCCTGCAGGGCGCTCTGCAAGTCCTCGCCGATAAGTTCTGCCGAACGTGATGTACGCACCCAACCGGACACGGTCCCTGCCAGCGCAGTGATGTCACTGGCCAACGGCGGATCGTAGTTCACATGCCAGGACGCGTGATCGCCGATCACGTTGACGATCGGTGTATTAGCCCGGCGGGCGTTGTGCAGGTTGGCGATGCCATTGGCGAAGCCAGGGCCCAGATGGGTCAGGGTCATTGCCGGGCGGCCAGCGATACGGCCATAGCCATCCGCCGCCCCGGTACACACCCCCTCGAAAAGCGACAACACTGGCTTCAGCGCTGGCTCGGCAGCCATGGCCGCCACCAACGGGATCTCGGTGGTTCCAGGGTTGGCGAAGCAGTACTCGACGCCGCTGGCGGCGGCAGCCTTGATGAGTAATTCGGCACCATTCATTCGTAGGCCTCACAATTCCTGCGTTTCTGTTGTGAGATTTATTTCACTTAACAACATAAAAAACAAATATTTTCTAATTCACGACTCAAAATACGAGACAAATGAGATTTTTTAGGGTGGAATTATCGACTGAAAACAGCCACCCATGCCGATAAGCAATCGGCAGGCGCGTACGCCGGCGACAGCAGCGAACATGACAGCCCTGGAAAGCGGAAGAACGCCTGCCTCTAGTGCTCGCGTGCCGCGTAGGCCCGCCGGGACCACGCAGTAACAGGAGCGCCATGAGTAATTTGAGCAATACACTGGGTGTGCTGGACCTCTTCGGCCCCAAGCAACTTCAGATAGATCCGCAGACCGTCGCCGAACACATGGGCCTGTACAGGGCCACCGTCTATCGCTACGTGAAGGACCTTTGCGAAGCTGGCTTGCTGACCCGCGTGGGGGGCGGCAGCTACGCGCTGGGGCCGCGCATCATTGATGCTGGACTCGATGATGCGCCGGTACGACCCCATCCTGACCGCCGGCCGACAGTTGATACGCGCACTCTCGCTCGAAACCGGACTGGCTGTGTTTGTCAGCGTTTCCTACGACGGACGCATCATCAACACCTGCATCACCAGACCCGACGACACCTATCACTTCACCTTCAGCCGCGGCCAGCCGCTGCCACTGTTCCGTGGCGCCCAGTCCAAGGTGCTGGTCGCCCACCGGAAAGGCCGGCACCTGCAGAAGCTGTTCGAGGAAAAGATAGCCAAGGACCCCAGCACCCCTTACAGCTGGTCAGAGTTCGCCAGAGCCGCCAAACCAATCCGCAAGAGCGGCTACTGCATCACTCACTACGAGCTGAACCTGGGACTGACCGGCATCGCCGCACCGATCATCAGCCTCGACAATAAGGAAGTGCTCGCCAGCCTGTCTGCCGTGGGCAGCAGTGACGCCTTCAAGCTGCTGCGCCAGGAGACAGTGACCGACATGACCATCGCAACCACACGAAGGATCGCCACCAATATGTAAGCGCAACGCTCCGCCAGCCAGGCTTGAGCCCCTCCTCCCTGGCACAACGTCAGGGATACCGCCCCCTCCCCCCCCAATCCTCATCTACAGAAGCTGGCACGAACACTTCCAGGCGGCTAATCACGCCAGCATATAGAAACCCCATATAAATCTCATTTATCTCTTATTTCGAGTTTTTCGAGAGAAACTCTTTGAAATAAACGATTTTTCAGTCAAATATTCTCTAACACCCCGATGAAGGCACCTGCCTGCGCAGGGGCGGGTTACACCCATAAGAACAATGAGCTCATGTGCTTGGACGACTGCCATTCACAGATTCATAGGAGCCGGTGACCGTGTATCAGCAATTGGCCGCCAAGTGGCATCACCACGAGCACTACCAAACCGTCACCTGCATGACGGTCTTTCGCCGCGCCTCTGTGGCCAGCAGGGACTCCGTCCAGGTGCATCCGCCGACCAGGACCTATCACCTGCATTCAGCCAGCCCAATGGATTGGGCTGGCCACTGCTCACGTCCCATTTCCCGCGTGGCTGATCGCCCCTCACAGGCCTGCATCACTAGGCGAAATCCTGTCTGGAGGCATGCAGGCATACCCAACTGTCGCCATCGCCTATACCGCCCCAATCCACATGCCACCGCTAGGCCCCGGACACAGCAGGCTACGTAGCACCAATCCATTCCTGAGGATGGCCAGGCATACGACCAAGAACAAAAACCACGCGCAATCGCGCCGCCAAGGAGATAGGCAAGGGCGCGCTTTGATGTGCTGCCGGCAACAACACATCCAAACAAATCCGTTTGGCTGAAACCACAGGGGAGATCCACCATGCTCGATAAGCGTTTGTCCACAGCAGTCCTCGCGTGTGCCTGCGTCTTACTGAACCCAGCCGCCAAGGCCGACCTCATCGACGACAGCAAACTGAATGTTGAACTGCGCAACTTCTACATGAACCGTGACTTCCGTCACGATAATGGTCCGGGCAAGACGCCCCAGTCCCGCCAGGAGAGCTGGTCGCAAGCCGTGTATGCCCGCTACACCTCGGGCTACACGGAAGGCACCATCGGCTTCGGTGTCGATGTAGCGGGCTTCTATGCCCTGAAACTCGATGGCGGCGCTGGTACCGGCGGCGATGGCAATATGTCCCTGAACCCTGGTGAGCAGGCGTCGGACATCAGTCGCGCCGGCGCCACGCTGAAGACGCGCTATTCCAACAGCACCCTCAAGCTCGGTCTGCTGGAGCCGCGCCTGCCGGTCATCTTCGCCGACGATGCCCGCCTCCTGCCGCAGACCTTCCAGGGAGTCATGCTCGAATCTGAGGAGCTCAAGGGTTTCAAGTTCACCGCCGGCCAACTCTGGAACACCAGCACCCGTGCCTCCAGTGACCAGGAACCCTTCTACCTGGCGCTCGGCCCCGCGACGAACCCGAAGAACAACAGCAACGATCTGAGCTTCGCCGGCGTCGATGCCACGCTCTCCGATCATTTCAGCGCCAGCTACTACTATGCGCAACTGGAGGACATCTACGAGCAGCACTATGTGGGCGGCAACATGCGTCTGCCCCTCGGTGAGAAGACCAACCTGCTAGGCACGCTCAGCTATTTCGACAACGGCGAACAGGGTAAGGAGCACTACGGCAAGATTGACAACCGCGCCTACGGCTTGCGGCTCGGCGTCCAGCACGGCTCGCATACCCTCACTGCCGCCTACCAGCGCATGCTCGGCGACAGCATGTTCCCCATGCTGCATGGCGGTACCCCGCAGCCCTACCTGGTGAATTGGGTGACCAACGGCGGCTTCTTCTTCGCCCAGGAACGCTCCTATCAACTGCGCTACGACCTCAACTTCGCCGCGCTCGGGGTTCCCGGGCTGAGCCTGATGTCCCGCTATATCAAGGGTACCGCCATCAAGCGCTCCGCTGGCGATGGTCACGAGTACGAGCGTGACACCGACGTCCGCTATGTCGTGCAAAGCGGTTCCCTGAAGGACCTGAGCTTGCTCCTGCGTACCTCTACCGTGCGCAGCAGCTATGGCAACGACTACGACGAAGTGCGCTTCATTACCAGTTATCCATTTAGCTTCTGATGCGCCAGACCGCCGGTTGTGCCCACTACAGAAACCGCGGCCCAACTGTCGGCTGAAACCCCCTTACCGTTCACCAGACAACCCATGACGAGGCACGACAATGAAAACCAGCTTCAAGCAAATACTGGGTATTGCAGCAGTTAGCTTGTCCATTACGGTGACCACCTTCAGTACGGGCGCATCGGCATCGAACATCTCGCTGGTCTACGCATCCGAATCCCCTCCCCAAACCTTTCCGGTGGTAACCGCCAACAAATGGGCGAATGAAGTCAAGGAGCGCACTGACGGCCGCGTCTCAGTCCGAGTGTTCTCCGGCGGCTCCCTGCTCACCGCCGGCAACATGTACGACGGCGTCAGCTCCGGCGTGGCCGACATCGGCTCGATCGCCGTGTCCTACGATCCGGGCCGCTTTCCGCTGCTCAGCCTGGCTGGTGCGGTCACCGGTCTCGAAGTCAGTTCCGCCGTCGCCAGCCAGGCGGTCTACGACTTGACCCGGGAATTCACTGCGGAGCAACTGGGCTTCAAGGACTTCAAGATCCTAACCGCCTTCACCTCCGAGCCGGGGCGCATCCACAGCCGCAACCAGGTACGCAACCTCGAGGAGCTCAAGGGTCTAGAACTGCGCGTCCCCGGCGACACCGGCATTATCCTGCGCCAGTTGGGCGCCGTGCCGGTGGGCCTGAGCATGCCGGAAACCGGCGAGGCCCTGCAGACCGGCGTCATCTCCGGGTACGTCGGTTCGCGCGAAACGCTGATGGACCTCAAGTTCGCCCGTACCACCAAGTATGTCGCCGACTATCCGCTGACCAACGTGGTGTTCGTCGTGGCCATGCGCAAGGACCGCTGGGATTCGCTGCCAGAGGATGTCCAGGCCATTCTCGAAGAGCTAGGCGCGCAAACCGCTCTGTATGCAGGGTCCTACCTGGATGGCCGGGTAGCGGAATCACTCAAGTGGTCTGCCATCGAGGAAGACGTGCAGGTAGTTTCGCTCTCCGAAGAGGAAACCAGGCGCTGGGATGAGCAACTACAACCGCTGCTGGATGCGCGCGTCGCCGATGTCGAAGCCAAGGGCCTGCCTGCCAAGCAATTGGTGGAAAAACTGCATGAGCGCATCAAGGCGTACAGAGCCACCGAGTGAGCCTGGCCAAGGGCTGCCCCGCAGTCCTTTTTCAGTCACTTGCCAGATGCATAAGGAGCGAGAAACCCAAAATGACAACGCAAAGCCTGAACAACAGCGCTGCCGACAACAAGGTTGAACCGCCGCAAGCCCTTGCCAGTAAGGTCGAGCGCTTTCACACCCTGGTCTGCAACCTCCTGCTGGTCATCGCCGGCCTGGCCTTGATTGCAATCGTGATACTGGTCTCCGCCAACATCGCCTTGCGCCAGATCGCCACCTCATTCGGCGGCACCGCAGAAATCGTCGGCTGGCTGACGGCCGTGCTGATCTCGATGTCACTGGCCCATGCCCAGCGCATCAAAGTCCATGTCTCGATGAGCGCCCTGCTCAACCTCCTGCCCCGCAGAATCCGCCTGGCCCTACAGATCCTCATCTACCTGGTCAGTTTCCTGTTCTTCGCGTTGCTGGCCTACGAAATTAGCAAGTTCGGCATCAACATCATGAACCGCCACAGCCTATCACCCACCCTGCAACTGCCCTACTACGGCTTCATCCTGATCGTTGCCTTCGGCTTTCTGGCCTTCTGCATGACACTACTACTGGATCTGCTCTCCAGCATCCGCGGGTTCATGAATACTTTCGGAAGAGATTTATAGATATGGACCAGACCCTCGTTCCCATGCTGGGCATCCTCTCGCTGTTTGTCCTGATCGCACTCAACATCCCCGTGAGCTTCGCCATGCTCCTCGTCGGTTTCGCTGGTGTCTATCACATCATAGGCTCGGCGGCCGCCTTCAACGTGATTAGCGCCGGCATCTGGGAGCAGCTCTCCTCCTACCCGCTCAGCGTCATCCCCCTGTTCATCCTGATGGGAGAAATCCTCTCACGCTCGGGTATCACCAAGCAGTTGATGACCGCCACCTATGCCTGGGTCGGCCATCGCAAGGGCGCCATGGCCAGCACCGCCATCCTCACCGGCGTCGGCTTTGGTGCAGTCTGCGGTTCCAACTCTGCCACCACCGCCGCCGTCGGCACCATCGCCCTACCGGAAATGAAGCGCTATGGCTACCATCCATCACTCAGCGCCGGTGTGGTCGCCGCCGCCGGTACCCTCGGCACCATCATCCCACCCAGCGCGGTATTGATCATCGTCGCCCTGCAAGCCGAACTGGCGATCCGCGACCTGTTCCTCGCCAGCGTGGTACCGGCCATGCTGCTTGTAAGCCTGTTCCTGCTGACCATCGGGGCTCTGTGCCTGCGCAATCCGGCCATGGGCCCCGCCGGCACGCGCACGGCCTTCCTCGAAAGGCTGAAGTCCCTCAAAGGCGTGATCGAGACGGTCATCCTCTTCTGTCTGGTGCTCGGCGGGCTGTTCGCCGGCTGGTTCACCTCGACGGAAGCCGCAGCGGTCGGCTGCCTCGGCGCGTTTATCATCTGCGCCTCGCAGCGCAGGGTGAGCTGGTCATCCTTCAAGGACGCGATCAAGAGTACCCTGGCCTACTCGGCCATGATCCTCATGCTTATCACTGGTGCCGTGGTCTTTGGCCGCTTCCTCGCCATTACCCGCCTGCCGTTCATCGTCGCCGAGTGGGCCACACAACTGCCACTGCCGGCCATCGCCATCATGGCCACCATTCTGCTCATATTCCTGATCGGCGGTGCGATCATGGACGCCATGGGCTTTCTGGTCATCGCCATGCCGATCTTCTTCCCGGTCGCCATGTCCCTTGGCTACGAGCCGATCTGGTTCGGTGTGATGGTCTGCATCGCCACCGGCATGGGCGCCATCACCCCTCCCATAGCGGTCAATGCCTTCATAGTCCATTCGCTGGACCCGACACTCAGCTTCCGCACCATCATGTCCGGCATCTGCTATTTCCTGCCGGCTTTCCTAGTCACCCTGATCCTGCTGCTGGTCTTCCCCGGCATCGTCATGTTTGTGCTCTAGAGGCCCAGCCAAGGCCGATCATCAGCTCACCCGCGCTAGCCGAAGGGCAATGGAGTCATTGCAGATGCCGTTAGGCCTTCAAGCCCACAATCAGAAACGGCAGGTTGCTTAAAGTGTGAGTAGGCGGCCGTTTTATGAGACATCCGGGCCAAGAAAATCACTATGTAGAGGCTCAAAATACGAGACAAATAAGATTTTTTAGGGTGGAATTATCGCCTGCAAACAACCACCCATGCCGATTAGCAATAGGCAGGCGCGTACGCTGGCGACAGCAGTGCACATGACTGCCCTGGAAAGCGGCAGAACGCCTGCCTCTAGTACTCGCGTGCCGCGTAGGCCCGCGGGGACCACGCAGTAACAGGAGCGCCATGAGCAGTTTGAGCAAGACATTGGGTGTGCTGGACCTCTTCGGTCCCAAGCAACTTCAGATAGATCCGGAGACCATCGCCGAGCGCATGGGCCTGTCACGTGCCACGGTCTATCGCTACGTCAAGGACCTGTGCGAGGCCGGGCTACTGAGCCGCGTCGGTGCCGGCAGCTATGCCCTCGGCCCACGCATCATCGAGCTGGACTGGATGATGCGGCAGTACGACCCGATCCTCATTGCGGGTCGCGAGCCGATGCAGCGCTTGTCTGAGGAGACTGGTCTGGCAGTGTTCGCCAGCGTTTTCTACGATGGGCACATCATCAACACCTTCATCACCGACCCCAACGAGCAGCACCATTTCGCGTTCGGCCGTGGCCATCCGCTGCCGCCGTTCCGCGGTGCGCAGTCAAAAGTGCTGGTGGCCTATCAGAAGGGCAGACGCCTGCTGAAACTGTTCGAGGAACAGATTTCCAAGGACCCCAACAACCCCTACAGCACACGCAGCTGGTCGGAGTTCGCCCGGGCGGCGAAGAAGATTCGCAAGGACGGCTACTGCATCACCCATGACGAACTGAACCTGGGGCTCACGGGTATCGCCGCACCGATCATCGTTACGGACAGCAAGGAGGTGGTCGGCAGCGTCTCGGCCGTCGGCAGCACCGACACCTTCAAGCTACTGCGCCAGGAGCGCGTCATCGACCTGGTGATCCAGACCACAAACCTTATCGCGAGCAACATGCAGAAGCCGCAGAGCACATCAGGCGCGCCATAAATTGGCCATTTCATCGTTATAAAATCTCAACAATCTCTTATATTGAGTTTTTTGCTAAATATAAGTCGATAACATTCACGCTTGTATAAAAATCTCCGAACAACCGCACCTCCGATGCCCGGAGAGGCACACACCATGCCTGCCCTGCACATGCAGCCGGCGGTCATGCTTTTTTCGGAGCCCTGCGATGAAACTCAACCACACCAACTTGCTACGCCAACAGGCCTATATCGACGGCCAGTGGGTCGATGCCGACAACCAGGCACGCTTCCCCGTACCAACCCGGCCAACGGCGAGCTGACCGCCGAGGTCGCCTCCCTCGGCCAGGCGGAAACCGCTCGCGCCATCGCCGCCGCCAAGGCCGCCCTGCCCGCCTGGCGCGAAAAGACCGCCAAGGAGCGCAGCGCCATCTTGCGCTGTTGGTATAACCTGATCATGGACAACCAGGAAGACCTGGCCCGCCTGCTCAGCTGGGAACAGGGCAAACCCCTGGCCGAAAGCCGCGGCGAAATCGCCTACGGTGCCAGCTTTATCGAGTGGTCCGCCGAAGAGGCCAAGCGCGTCTATGGCGACGTCATCCCCCACGACAAGCAAGGCCGTCGCCTGGTGGTGATCAAACAGGCGATCGGCGTGGTCGCGGCCATTACGCCATGGAACTTCCCCAACGCCATGATCACCCGCAAAGTCGGCCCGGCTCTGGCCGCTGGCTGCACTGTGGTGCTCAAGCCCGCGTCGGAAACCCCATTGTCAGCCCTGGCCCTGGCGGTACTGGGTGAGCGCGCCGGCATTCCTGCCGGTGTGTTGAATATCGTGCCTGGCAGGGACTCGCGCGCCATCGGCAGCGAGCTGACCGGCAACCCGGACGTACAGAAGCTGTCGTTCACCGGCTCCACCGGCATCGGCAAACTGCTGATGGCGCAATGCGCCGCGACCATCAAGAAGGTCAGTCTGGAGCTGGGCGGCAACGCGCCTTTTATCGTCTTCGACGACGCCGACCTGGATGCCGCGGTGCAGGGTGCCATCGGCTCGAAATTTCGCAACAGTGGGCAAACCTGCGTGTGCACCAACCGTTTCCTGGTGCAGGACGGCGTCTACGACGAGTTCTCACTGCGCCTGGTCGCGGCCGTCGAGGCCCTCAAGGTCGCACCTGCCACTGAAGATGGCGCGCAACAGGGCCCGCTGATCAATGCCAACGCGGTGGCCAAGGTCGAGGAGCATATCGCCGATGCCGTCAGCAAAGGCGCCAAGGTGCTGGCCGGCGGCCGATCCCACGCCCTGGGCGGCAGTTTCTTCGAACCCACCGTGCTCGGCGATGTGACCCCGGACATGCTGGTGGCGCGCGACGAGACCTTCGGTCCGCTGGCACCGCTCTTTCGTTTCAGCACCGAGGCCGAGGCCATCGCCATGGCCATGGCCAACGACACCGAGTTCGGTCTGGCCTCCTACCTCTACACCCGCGATCTGGGCCGCGCCTGGCGCGTCAGCGAGGCGCTGGAGTACGGCATGGTCGGCGTCAACGAAGGGCTGATCTCAACCGAAGTCGCGCCCTTCGGTGGCATCAAGCAATCGGGGCTGGGCCGTGAAGGCTCGCACTACGGAATCGACGACTACATCGAACAGAAATACATGTGCCTCGGCATCGGCTAGGGTCAAGGAGACGAGCAGCGTATTTTTCCCTCGGTACCCAGCATGAAGGGAATCACGCAAGCCAAAAGCCCGATCAGAGCTGCCGATGTCATCAGCAAGGTCGAATGGGTTGTCGAGAAAGCGACCCTGGCCGCCTCGATCACCGCGGCTGCCACGGGCTCATCCAGCCCCTGGGCAACAATGTAGCTGTCACTGATCGAGCGTGCGGCTTGCTTAGCCAGCGGCTCTGCGAGGCCGGGCGCAAAGGACACCGTGCGTGCAAAGATGCTGGACATAACTACGCCGAAGAAGGTGATCCCCAGGCCAGTCCCCAACTCGTAGGCTGTCGCCTCCAGCGCCCCTGCAGCGCCACCTTTGTCAGCCTCTACCGCGCCCATGATGGCAATCGATGACGCCGTCAGCCCGATGCTCAATGTAAGCCCCAGGAGTCCCAGTAGCGTTGGCACAATCCAGCTAGGCGTGTGCAGTTCAGTCATCGCTAAAGCGGCCAGTGCCAAGGATGCGACTGCCATCGACAGGCTGGAAACCAGGCGCAGGCCGAAGCGATTCGACAGATAGCCGGCTATCGGGCCACCTACAGCGGCCGCGGCCATGATCGGAATCATGAAAATGCCGGCCTGCAGCGGTGTCTTGCCCAGCACGTACTGCAGCTCCTGCGCCAGCGTCAGCTCGACGCCGGCCAACGCGCCGATGGCCACCGCCGCCATGATGATTCCGGCCAGGATCGCCGGACGCGAAAACAATGACAGGTCGAGCATGGGTGTCGCCGAGCGCAGTTGCAGGCGTACGAAGATCATTAGCAGCACCGTCCCGAATAGTGCCACCGATAGCGCAACAGCCAGCGGTTGCGTTGCACCGACAGCAGCCTTGATGCCGTACACCACAGCCAGTATGCCGGCGATCAACAGCAGCGCCTGGCCCAGCGCCCAGGTACCGGGCGTGGTGTCCTCCGTACGCGGCAGCAGCAGGAACACCAGCGGCACCACCACCAGCATGATCGGCACGTTGAGCAGAAAGACCGAGCCCCACCAGAAGTGCTCCAGCAGTGCCCCGCCGATCAGCGGTCCGAGCGCCGCGCCGGCCGCGCCGACCATGCCCCATAGGCCCAGGGCCATGGCGCGCTCGTCTGCGTCCTCGAACGTGCGGCGGATGATGCCCAGCACGCAGGGCATGATCATCGAACCGCCGAGGGCCAGCAGCACCCGGGCGCCGATAAGCATGGCCGCTGTCGGCGCAAAGGCGGCCAGCAGCGAGGCGAAGCCGAAGATGACCAGGCCGATGAGCAATACACGGCGGTTGCCGATGCGGTCGGCCAGGGTGCCCATGGGCACCAGCAGGCCCGCCATCAGCAGCGGGTAGATGTCGATGATCCACAGCACCTCGGTGGCCGAGGCGCCGAGCGCCAGGGTCAGCGAGGGCACGGCGATGTGCAGGATGGTCATGTCGATGACCACCGGCAGGAAGGCCAGCATCACGGCCAGCAGGATCAACCAGCGACGGGGAACGACAGCACGCATGGAAAGGCTCATGGGTAAGGTGGATGGACTCTACTGAGCGGTCGCGACAGCGGCAATCTCCGCCACATCGCGCGCATGCAGGCCACCACCCAGTGACTTGTACAGCGCCACCCGGTTGGCGATTTCGGCGCGGCGCAGCTCCAGCAGCGCCTGGCGTGTGGACTGCAGCTGGCGCTGGGCGTCGAGCAATTCCAGACGCCCATCGGTGCCGGCACGGTAGCGCAGCTCGGATAGCGTCCGTCGCCTCTCGGCCGCGTTCACCGCACGCAGTTGCGCTTCGATCTGGCGCTCATAGGTAGCCGTGCCGGCCAGCGCGTCGGCCACTTCGCGAAAGGCGGTCTGGATAGCGCGCTCGTACTGGGCGACCGCTTCGGATTTACGCACTTCGGCCAAACGCAGTTCGGCACGTAGGCGCCCGCCCTGGAACAGCGGCTGGGAAATCTGCGGGGCGAAACGCCAGACCTGCCGGGCCGGGTCGAACAGGCCGCCGAGCGAGGTGCTGGCGTAACCGAAGGAGGCGGTCAGGGAAATCTGCGGGAAGAACGCCGCCCGCGCCGCGCCGATATCGGCATTGGCGGCGACCAACGTCTGCTCGGCCTGGCGCAAGTCCGGCCGGTTCAGCAGCAGGTCGGCCGGCAGCCCAGCCGGTAGTTGCGCGATCAAGGGCTGACGCTCCAGCGGCAAGGCGGCGGGCAGATCGTCCGGCAGTTCGCTGCCCACCAGTAACTGCAGCGCGTTGTCCGCTTGCGCCAGGGCGCGGCGGCGCGCCTCCAGGTCGGCTTCGGCCAGAGCCACCTGGCCTTCGGCCTGGGCCACGTCCAGGCTGCTGTTCTGCTCGGCCTGCTTGAGCAGGCGCGCCAGCTCCAACGACTGTTGCCAGTCGGCCAGGGTGCGTTCGGTCAGTTGCAATTGCTCGTCGGCCAGGCGCTGGGCGAAGTAGGCCTCGGCCACCGCGCCAACCAGGGCGATCTGCGCCGCGTCGCGGCCCTGCTCGCTGGCCAGGTAGCGCGCGAACGCCGCGTCGGAGAGTGCGCGCACGCGGCCAAACAGATCCAGCTCGAAGGCGCTGAGGGCGACGCCCACCCCGGTCTGCTGGTTCACCTCGCGGTTCGTCTGGCCGGTGGCATCGGTGCTCAGGGTGCGCTCCCGCGTACGCGCGCCCTCCAGCCCCACGGCTGGCAAGCGTGCGGCGCGCTGAATGTTTGCCTGAGCCTGCGCCGCCTGCACGTTAAGCGTGGCCAAACGCAGGTCGCGGTTATTGACCAGTGCCAGGTCGATCAACCGCTGCAAGCGCGGATCACCGAACATCGCACGCCAGCCCACTGCGCTGGCTGGCAGGGTCGAAGCCGTTGCATTGCTCGCCATGGGAAAGCTCGCCGGCACCGGCGCCGCCGGGCGCTCAAGGGTCGGCGTCAGCGAGCAGGCGCTAAGGCAGGTGAGCAGCGCTAGGGTCAAGAACAGGCGCATCAGGGGTTCTCCTGGGTCGGCGCGGTGGCACCACGCTGCGCACGCCAGGCGCTCAAGCGCTCCTGCGTGCCGATAACGAAGACGAAAAACGCCGGCACGAAGAACACCGCCAGCAGCGTGCCGCTAATCATGCCGCCGAACACCCCGGTGCCGATGGCGTGCTGGGTTTCCGCGCTGGCGCCGGAGGCGAGCATCAGCGGCACCACGCCGAGGGTGAAGGCCAGCGAGGTCATCAGGATCGGGCGCAGGCGCAGGCGCGCGGCAGTCACGGCGGCATCGACCAGCGAACGGCCCTCGGCGTGCAACTGGCGGGCGAACTCGACGATGAGGATGGCGTTCTTCGCCGACAGGCCGATGAGGGTGATCATCCCCACCTTGAAGAACACGTCATTGGGCATGCCACGCAGCATCACCGCCGCCACCGCTCCGAGCAGGCCCAGCGGCACCACCAGCATCACCGACAGCGGGATCGACCAGCTCTCGTAGAGCGCCGCCAGTACCAGAAACACCACCAGCGCCGAGAGCAGCATCAGCAGCGGTGCCTGCGCCGCCGACTGGCGCTCCTGCAATGATGCACCCGTCCAGGCTACGGCATAACCTTTTGGCAACTGCGCCACCAGGCGCTCCATTTCGGCCATGGCCGCGCCACTGGAAACACCCGGCGCAGCGCCCCCGGCAATGCGCACGGCGGGGAAACCCTGGAAGCGCATCATCTGCTGCGGCGACTCGCTCCACACTGGCGTCACCACTTCGCGCAACGCCACCATGCCGCCACTGGCATTGCGCACGCGCAGGCCGAGCACGTCGTCCAGTTGCATGCGCGCCGGGGCGTCGGCCTGCAGGATGACCTGCTGCATGCGCCCGGCATTGGGGAAGTCGTTGACGTACAGCGAGCCCATGGCCGCCGACAGCGTGCTGCTCACGGCGGCGAAGGACAGGCCCATGGCCTCGGCTTTCTGCCGGTCGATCTCCAGGCGGATGCTCTCGCCAGGCGGCAGACCATCAGGGTAGACGTCGCTGACCACCTTGCTCTGTGCCGCCAGCTCCAGCAATTGCGCTTGGGCGGCCAGCAACGCGACCTCGCCACGGTTGGCGCGATCCTGCAGGAACAGGGTGAAACCGGAGGACGTACCCAGCTCGTCGATGGCCGGCGGCATCAGGCTCATCACCGTGCCTTCTACGTTGCCCGCCATGGCCTGCTGCGCCAGCGCAGCTTCCTCGGCGGCCCTGGCGCCCTGACGCTGCTCCCAGTCCTTGAGCATGGTAAAGGCCATGGCCGCGTTGGGGCCGGAGCCGGCGAAGCTGAAGCCCAGCACCACCATGTTCGCATCCAGGCCCGGACGCGACGCCACGTGCTGCTCGTAGGCCTTGACCACGTCCAGCGTGCGTTCGCTGGTGGCACCGGTGGGCAACTGGATGGAGGTCATGAAGTAGCCCTGATCCTCTTCCGGCAGGAAGGACGACGGCAACTGCGCGGCGGCGATGGCCAGCACCACGCAGAGCGCGGCGAAGGCTGCCATCATCCGCCCGCTGCGCCCGACCAGGCGCGCCACACGCGCGCCATAGCTCGTCGTCATTCGCTCGAAGGCGCGGTTGAAAGCACCGAAGAAGCCGCGCTTGGCATGATGCTCGGCACTGACCGGGCGCAGCAGCGTGGCGCACAGCGCCGGCGTCAGGCTCAGGGCGAGGATGGCCGAGAAGAGGATCGACACCGCCATCGACAGGGTGAACTGCTGATAGATCACCCCCACCGAGCCGCTGCCGAAGGCCATGGGTATGAACACGGCAGTGAGCACCAGGGTGATGCCGATGATCGCCCCGGTGATTTCCTGCATCGCCCGCAGGGTCGCCTGCTTCGGCGACAAGCCTTCGGTGGCCATCAGCCGCTCGACGTTCTCCACCACCACGATGGCGTCGTCGACGATGATGCCGATGGCCAGCACCATGCCGAACATGGTCAGCGAGTTGATCGAAAAGCCTGCCAGCAGCATCACCGCGAAGGTGCCGAGCAGCGCTATGGGCGCAACGATGGCCGGAATAAGCGTGTAGCGCAGGTTCTGCAGGAACAGCAGCATGACCAGGAACACCAGCACCATGGCCTCGAACAGGGTGTAGATCACCTTCTCGATGGACACCTTGACGAAGGGCGCGGTGTCGAACGGCACCGAGTAGGCCATTCCCGCCGGCATGCTCGGCGCCAGCTCGGCCAGGCGCTCGCGCACGGCCGACGCGGTCCGTACGGCGTTGGCGCCAGGTGACAACTGGATGGCGGCACTGGTCGCGGCCACGCCGTTCTCGCGGTTGGAGAAGCCATAGGACTGCGCGCCGAGCTCGACCCGCGCTACGTCGCCGAGCACCACCTTGGCGCCATCGACACCAGCGCGCAGCACGACGGCTGCGAACTGCTCCGGCGTGGTCAGTTGCCCCTGCACGGTCAGCGGCACGGTCAGGCGCTGGCCGGGTACGGCAGGCTCGTCACCGACCCGACCGGGGGCGATCTGCGCGTTCTGCTGCTCGATGGCCTGGGCCAGTTCGTTCATGGTCAGGCCGTAAGCGGTGAGCTTTTGCGGGTCGACCCAGACGCGCATGGCCTGCTCGGCGCCGAACAATTGCACACGCCCTACCCCGTCGATGCGGCGCAGTTCCTGGACGATGTTGCGCGCCAGGTAATCGTTCAACGCCACTTCGTCGTATCGGCCGTCGGGTGAGGTCATGCCGACCATCATCAGAAAGCCCGAAGCGGCGGATTCCACCTGCAGGCCGCTCTGCCGCACGGCCTGGGGCAGGCGCGGCTCCACCGCCTTGATGCGGTTCTGTACGTCCACCTGGGCCAGCTCCGCATCGGTGCCCGGCTTGAAGGTGGCGGTGATCTGCGCGGTGCCCGAGGTGTCCACCGAGGACTCGAAGTACAGCAGGTTCTTCACCCCCGACAGCTCACGCTCGACCAAGCTTACCACCGAGTCGTTCAGCGTCTGTGGGGAGGCCCCTGGATAGGCGGCAAATATGGTCACCGACGGCGGCGCTACCGACGGGTAGCGGGCAATGGGCAACTGCGGGATGGCGATGACGCCGACCAGCACGATGAACAGGGCGATGACCCAGGCAAATACCGGGCGGTTGATGAAGAACTGCGGCATGACGATCTCTCCGAACTCAGCGCGCGACGGCGCTGATCTGTTCGCCGTTGGCGGCGGGCTGCCAGGGGCGCGTGGCGACCTGGGCGTCATGGCTAAGGCGCTCGATACCCTCGATCACCACCTGCTGCCCGGCGCTGAGCCCGGACACCACGCGATAACTGCGCGCCACCAGCTCACCGAGTTCAATGGGTACCGCCTGTACCTGGCCCTGGGCATCCACCACCCACACGCTGGCCTGGCCCGCCGTACGGCTCACTGCCTGCTGCGGCACGCTCAGCGCGGCGGAGTAATGGGCCCGGGGAATACGCGCCTGCACGTAAAGACCGGGCAGCAGACGGCGCTGTGGGTTGTCCACCAGCACGCGCAGCAGCACGTCGCCGGTCCCAGCATCTACCTCGATGCCTGAAAACAGGATGCGCCCGCGCATGCCCAGGGGCTTGCCGTCGCTACCAAGGATTTCCACGCTCAGCTCCGGCGTCGCAGATCCGACCTGCTGACGCAGCACCTCCAGCACCGAGGCGGACTGGCGCACGTCGACGTACACCTGATCGATCTGCTGGATGCGCGCCATGGGTGTGGCATCGGTCGGCGACACCAGGGCTCCTTCGCTGACCAGCGCCTGGTCGATGCGCCCGGCAATCGGCGCCTCGACACTGGCGAACTGCAAGTCCAGCTTACGCCGTGCCAGCGTCGCCTTGGCTTGGGCCACATCGGCCGCGGCCTGATCGCGCTGCGCCACGGCATCGTCATACACCTGGCGGCTGACCGCTTCGGCCGCTACTAAAGGTTTCAGCCGCTCGGCCTGCACGCGCGCCCGTGCCCGTGACGCCTGGGCGCGTTGCAGAATGGCAGCAGCGCTGTCGACCTCGGCCTTGAAGGGTGCCGGGTTGATCTGGAACAGCACGGCACCGGCCTTGATCTCGGTGCCCTGCTCGAACAGGCGGCGCTGCACGATGCCGCCGATCTGCGCGCGAATCTCGGCGCTGCGCACGGCGGACACGCGTGCGGGCAAATCCTCGCTGACCGACAGCTCATGCGTCTGCAGTGTCAGCACCGACACTTGCAGCGGCGCGACTGCTTCGGTTTGCTCTGGCGCCGCATCGCACCCGGCCAATGCCAATACGGCAAGCCCTGCGAGCACAAGGCCCAGATGCCGCTGTTTGCTGCCCATAACCCACTCCTTGCTGAACACTGCGCCCCGGCGAACTGTTGGCGACCGGGAGCTGATCGAGGCTGCAGTCTGGAACAGCGCTATTGCGAATGAGTCGAGGCTTTGTGGAGAAAGCATGGAGGGCGCTATAAGATTCAGCGCTTCCGTCTGCGAGGCTGCTCATGTCCGATCTCAACGCGCGTACTAGCCCCACCTCCTCAGCGTTGGTGCTCATCGCCGAGGACGAAGCCGAGATCGCCGACATCCTCATCGCCTACCTGCAGCGCAGCGGCCTGCGCACCGAGCAGGCCAGCGACGGCCAGCAGGCCCTGGCCCTGCACCAGTCGCTCAAACCCGATCTGTTGTTGCTCGACGTGCAGATGCCGGTGCTTGATGGCTGGAAGGTGCTCAGCGAAATTCGCTCCCGTGGCGATACCCCGGTGATCATGCTCACCGCGCTCGATCAGGACATCGACAAGCTGATGGGGCTGCGCCTGGGCGCCGACGACTACGTGGTCAAACCTTTCAACCCGGCAGAGGTAGTGGCGCGGGTGCAAGCGGTGTTGCGGCGCACAAGGGCAAGCGCCCCAGCGACCACGCAGATGCTGCGCGTCGGCCCTTTCCAGGTCGATCTGGACAGCCACGAGGCCAGTGTTTTTCATGATGGCCAGGCGCAACCGCTAGAGCTGACGCTGACCGAGTTCAAGCTGTTGGCCTGCCTGATGCGCGCGCCTAAACGGGCGTTCAGCCGCGCCGAACTGCTGGAGAGCTGCCTGCCCGAGGGCGACACCCAGGAGCGCACCGTGGACAGCCACATCAGCAAGCTGCGCAAGAAACTCGAAGCCCTCGATATCCTGGGCGTGCCGGCCAGTGTCTGGGGCGTGGGCTATCGCTTCGGCGCCGAATCATGAAGCCGACTCCGGGCCTGCGCCGGCAATTCATCCAGTCCCTGGCGGTGATGGCGCTGAGCATCATCTTCATCGCGGTGTTCGGCTCTTACGTGTTCTATGCCATCGCGATGGCCTACCTGCCGGGCAGCATCTCGGAAACCTGGATGCCTTCACGGGTGGAGATGCTCTGGATAGGCTGTACCATCGCCGCCGCACTGGCGATGTCGGTGTTCGTTGCCATTCGCCTGTCACGACGCCTGATCACTCCGTTGAACTCGGTGGCGCACAGCCTGCGCGAAGTCGCCCAGGGCAAACTCGACGCCCGCGCCCCGCTGGACGATCAGGCCATGGGCGAAACGGCGCAACTGGTGCGTGACTTCAACGCCATGGCCGAGCGCTTGCAAAGCATGACCCGCGAGCGCGAGTTCTGGAACGCCGCCATCGCTCACGAACTGCGCACCCCGGTGACCATTCTGCGCGGACGCCTGCAAGGCCTGGCCGAAGGCGTGTTCAGCCCCAGCAACGAGCTGTTCGAGGGCCTGCTGCGCCAGGTGGAGGGCCTCAACCACCTGATCGAAGACCTGCGCGTGCTCAGCCTCAACGACAGCGGCCACCTGGAAGTGCAACGGAGCTGCGTGCGCCTGGCCGATGAACTGGCCAGCGTGCTGCAGGCCTTCGCCACGCCGTTGGCGGAGAAAGGCTTTCACCTGCAGCAGGAGCTGGACGCCGACCTATTGGTGGAGTGCGATGCCGTGCGCATCCGCCAGGCGCTGATGGCATTGCTGGAGAACGCCCTGCGCCACGCCGACCCGGGCAACCTGCGAGTGCGTCTGGAACAGGTCGGCGACGACTGTCAGTTAAGCGTGGAAGACGATGGCCCGGGTATCGATAGCGAACTGACCAGCGAGATCTTCGAGGCCTTTCGTCGTGGCGATCCTTCGCGTTCTCGAAAAAGCGGCGGTAGTGGCCTGGGGCTCGCCGTCGTCAAAGCTATCGCCGAGGCACATGGCGGCGAGGCGTTCTGCCGGCCCTCCAGCCAAGGCGGTAGTTGCTTCGTGTTGAGCTGGTCGTTGCAGGCCAAGCCGAAACAAAAACAGCCGCCCGAAGGCGGCTGCGTGACACGCGACTAGAGCGTGGTTAGGAGCAAAGCCCGGTCACGCCAAGAGGGTAGTGCTGAAATCAGAACGGCACAGCCACGACCAGCTGGCTGTAGACGTTGGTACCGTTGCCCCCGAACTGGGTGCCGCCGTTGCTGTCACTACGCTCCGGCTTAAACAGACCCACCAGCGGCGTGATGATCAAGTGGTCATTGACCACCCATTCGGCATACAAATCCAGCTCTCGGGCATCGCGCCTGACCGTGTCGCGCTCGTGCAGGGTGCGGAAGTCGAAGAACAGCGCACCGAGGGTCAGGTTCTCCCGTGGGCGAACCTTGAAGGCCAGGTGGTGCACGTCGTTGTTGCGCGCGAAGAGACCCGCATAGTTGGCCGCGACCTCCCCCTGGAACCAGGTACCCAGCTCCGGGCTGTTGAGGCCTGTAAAAAGCGAGTCCCAGCTTTCGGAGTAGCGGGTGTAGCGGTAGGTCAGGCTCGGCGACCAGGGCGTATCGGCGAAGGTGTAACCCGCCTCAGCGTACCAAGCCTTCTCGTTGCCGGCGTCCTTATCCTGCCAGGCGTATTCGAAGGCGAAGCTGGCGTTCTCGATGCCCGCACTGCTTTCACCGCGCAGGCTGTAAATGTCCATGCCGTCACGCTGCTGCAGGAAGTCATCGGCCCATTTTTCGCTCACATCAAGACCGTGAATCCAGGTCAGCCCCAATAGCCCCGCCTCGCCACGATAGTCCAGCGTGGCAGCTGCCAGTTCGGTTTCAGCCTGTGCCCGATTGTCGGACTTCAGCCAGGCCAACGTACTGTGCAGACCTTCCTGCCCACCGATACGCATCACGGCGGTACGGTCAAAGGCATGGCGTGCCGCCAGGTAATAGGCGCCGCCACGATTGAGTGCACCATCGGCCGGGCCTTTACCCAAGTTGGGGCCGTCGTCGTTGATCAGAAAGCCCTTGCCCAGTTGCACGGCCTGACGACCGAAGGAGACGTCGAGGCCATCCTGGCCAAGCACTGGAAACAGGCCTGCCGAGCGCCAGCCGAGATAGGCATCTTCGATCTTGGTGGTGCGCTCCGAGCCGACGCTGTTGCCGCCCGCATCACCGTCACCCCAGGTGCCGGAACTGACCAGGTTGAAGGCGCCGTACAGGCTGCCAGCTTCCCCCAGCCCCTGCTGGCCGCTGATACCGTACTTGATGAAACCCTCGCGCCAGGTGGAGCCACCCGAGGTGCCATCGTAGTTCTTGCGGCTGTTCATCCAGCCAAATACGGCGAGCAGGTCGGCGTTCAGTTGTGTGTCTTCGTCGACGTAGAGTTCATAGGCTTGGGCTTGTCCGGACAGTGCCGCCGTGACGGCCAGGGCCAGGGCCAGGGCCAGTCCAATCTTGCGGTTGTTTCGCACGTTCATCTTTTGAGCTCCTTGGTGCGGGTGCAGTCGTTCTTATTGGTTTTTCGGGAGAGATGGATGCCCGCACCCACAGGCGCGGGCTGGCAGGTTCAATGCTTGGTCAGGGCGCTGCGCAGCGCGTCGACGATGAGATCGGCTTCGCCGCTGGTCAGGGTCAAAGGTGGCGAAATGACGATCTTGTTGCCGATCGGGCGCACCAGCACGCCTTGCGCACGCGCCGCCTCGGCGATGCGCGAGGCCTGCCCCGTGGCCGGATCCAGCGGCTGCCGGGTACGTTTGTCGGCGACAAGATCGAGCGCGATCATCAGACCCTTGCCACGCACTTCACCGACAACCTCGAAGCGCTCGCTCAAGGGCTTGAGCCCCTCGATCAGGTGCGCGCCGACCTTCGCCGCATTGCCCGGCAGGTCTTCCTTCTCGACGATGTCCAGCACCGCCAGGGCGGCGGCGCAGGCCGTCGGGTGGCCGCTGTAGGTGTAGCCATGCATGATCACGTTGGCGAAGCCGGGGGCGTTCTCGATGGCGTCGACGATGCGCTGGTTGAACACCGTGGCACCGAGAGGGATGTAGCCGGCGGAGATGCCCTTAGCCAGGCACAGGATGTCCGGCGCCACGCCCCAGCCACGGCTGCCGAGCATGCAGCCGCTGCGGCCGAAACCGGTGACCACTTCGTCGGCGATCAGCAGAATGTCGTGACGGTCGCAGACTTCACGCAGACGCGGCCAGTAGGCGGACGGCGGCACGATCACGCCTCCAGCGCCCTGCACCGGCTCGGCGATGAAGGCAGCGATGGTCTGCGCGCCGAGGAAGGCTATCTGCTCTTCCAGTTGGCGGATGCAATGCTCGACCAACTGCTCGGGGTCACGGCAATCCCAGGGGTTGCGGTACAGCCAGGGGGTATCGAGATGGTGACAACCCGCCAACAACTGGCCGTGGTTGTAGTGGTAGACGCCGTTGCCACCCACCGAGGTGCCGCCGACGTGCACGCCGTGGTAACCGTTACGCAGCGAGAGGAAGCGGGTGCGGCCCGGCTGGCCGGAGGCGATCCAGTACTGGCGCGCCATTTTCAGCGCGGTTTCCACGGCATCGGAGCCGCCGGAGTTGAACAGCACGCGGGCCATTCGCTCCTGGGCAAACATCGAGGTGAGCCGCTCGGCCAGGTCGAACACCCGTGGATGAGCGATTCCGTCGAAGGTCTGGTAATAGGCCAGTTCATCAAGCTGCGCGGCGATGGCGGCCTTCACTTCCGGACGGTTGTGGCCGACATTGACATTCCACAGGCCGCCAACGCCATCGAGCATGCGATTGCCGTCGATATCGGTGACGTAGTTGCCATCGCCACGGGCGATGATCAGGGTCTTGGCGCGGTTGGCCGGCGCCGAGGCGCTCATCGGATGCCAGAACTTCTTCTCGGCAGTCTTGTATTTCTCGTACATGGTTTCGACAGGCTCTTTATGGGGTACTGGCTTGAGCACGGCATTCTTGGACATGGTTTTCGCTCCTCACGATTGCACTGCGGGCTTGCGTACGAACAACAGCTGCTGGGTGGTGTACTCCAGCAACCCCTCCAGGCCGAACTCGACACCGAAACCGGACATCTTGCAGCCGCCGAACGGGGTGTTCGGTTGAATCTGGGCGTGACAATTGACCCAGGCCACGCCGCTTTCCAAACGGCTGGCGAGCGCCTGTGCCTGTGCCTGATCCGCGCCCCATACCGAGCCACCCAGGCCCATCTCGCTGGCATTGGCGTGGCGCAGCACATCCTCCACCTCGCGGTAGGCGATCAGCGGCAGCACCGGGCCGAACTGCTCCTCATCCACCAGGCGCTGGCCATCGCGGACGCCGGTGACGATGGTCGGCGGATAGAAGAAGCCGGGGCGATCCAGGCGCGCACCGCCACAGAGCACGTGGGCACCCTGCGCGCGGGCGCAGTCCACCAGTTCGGTCACCAGCTCGAGCTGGTCGAGATTCTGTACGGGCCCGAAGGTCACCTTCTCCTCCAGGCCATCGCCGACCACCTGGCGCTGGGCGATGGCCACCAGGGCCTCGGCGAACGCCTGGTACTGCGACTCATGCACGTACAGACGCTTCAGCGCGGCGCAGGTCTGCCCCATGTTGAGAAAGGCGGCCTGGAAGATGTCTTCCGCTACCGCCTCAACCGGCGTGTCCGGCAGCACGATGGCCGCATCGTTGCCGCCCAGCTCCAGAGTGAGACGCTTTAGGTTGCCGGCCGCCGCGTGCATGACCTGCTGGCCAACGGCGGTGGAACCGGTAAAGACGATCTTGTGGATGCCCGGGTGGCTGGCGATGGCACTGCCAAAGCCGCGCTCGCCAGTAACGATATTGATCACCCCGTTCGGCACGTGGCGGGCGATGATTTCCACCAGGCGGATGGTGCTCAGCGGAGTCAGGCTGGACGGCTTGCTGATCACGCAGTTGCCGGCGCGCAGCGCCGGCATGATGTGCCACACGGCGATCATGAACGGCCAGTTCCATGGAGTGATCGAGGCCACTACACCCAGCGGTTTGCGGTGCAGTTCAATACGCTGCGTGGGCGTGTCCTCGACCAACTCCACGGGCAGCTCCTGATTGGCCGCGTAGCGCGTCCAGGCTGCTCCTCCCATCACCTCGGAGAACGCCAGCGTAAGCGGTTTTCCCTGCTCCAGAACGATCAGTTTGGCCAGCGCCTCGGCCTCCTGCTCGATGTCATCGGCGATGCGTATCAGGCGTTCGCAACGCTCCTTACACGAAGTGCGGCCCCACTGGGCGAAGGCTTGCTGGGCCGCTTCCACGGCCTGTTCCAGTTGCGCCACGCTAGCGGCTGGGCAATGGGCGAATGCCTGCCCGGAGGCCGGGTTGATCACCTCGAAGTGACCGCCTTCACCCGGCACCTGGGCTCCGTCGATAAGCAGTTGATAGTCGTTCATATGAAGCATCCCCTTGGCCGCCGGCAATGCAACGAGCACGGCGGTTAGCTGGTGGTAGAGGTGGTGAATGCCTGGCAGCCCTTAAAGCTTGTGGCTACCCAGGGCCTGGAAGCGTTCGGGCGACACACGGCGCAGACGTGCGGCAAGCATCACGCCGACGAAAAGTGAAATCGGAATCAGGATGCAAAGCCCATAAGAGAGCAGCTTGCTGGAGCCGGTCAGCACCTCGAAGTGAATCACCGCCAGCACCAGCACGCAGATCAATGCGATGCCCGAGAATGCCGGCAGGATGAAGCGGCGCATGGTGCTCAGGCCTAGCTCGGGATGCTTGCGGAAGTAGACCAGCACCGCGACCGAGGTCAGTGCCATGAGCAGGATCAGCGACAGCGCGGCCAGGCTGGAGAACCAGGCGAACAGTTGCAGGATCGGATCGGCCCCGGCAGCGGCGAACATCAACACCACCACGGCGGCGATCAGGGTTTGCAGGGCCGAGCCCATGTGCGGGCTCTGATGGATACGGTGGGTGGTGCCCAGCAGGCCATGCAACAGACCGTCGCGGCCGGTGGCATAGAAATAACGTGCCGCCGAGTTGTGGAAGGCGAGCAGACCGGCATAGATGCTGATCAGAAACAGCACACGAATCACCTGGGTCAGCTCGACGCCAACGAAGTGATCGGACAGGCCATAGATGAAGGTGGTCGGATCTTCCAGCGATTGCAGCAGCGGCACGATCTTGTCGGAGCCGACACCGACCACCATGGCCCAGATCGACAGGCCATAGAAACAGCCGATCAATAGCACCGAGGCGTAGGTGGCGAAGGGAATCGCGCGCTGCGGATCCTTCGCCTCCTCGCCATAAATGGTGGTGGCCTCGAAGCCGATGAAGGCGGCGAAGCAGAACAGCAGGCCAATCGACGGGTTACCGCTGAATACGTGCTCGGGCTTGAAGGAATCGAGGTTGATGCCTTGCTCGCCGCCACTTCTCAGAATGGCGATGTCCAGGGTGAGGATCGCCAAGTACTCGGCGATGACGATCACCGACAGCACCCGCGCCGACAGATCGATGTTGCGATAACCGAGAACGGCGATACTGGCCATCGCCATCAGCGAATAGACCCACCAGGGCAGGTCAATGGCGAACACCGCCGCCATGGTGCCGGAGGCGACCCCGCCGAACATGCCGTACAGCCCCACCTGCAGGATGTTGTAGGCGAACATCGCCAGCACCCCTGCCGCACCACCGGCCAGGCCGCCTAGCCCGCGTGCCGAGAAGGCGTAGAAGCCACCGGCATTGGTCACGTGCCTGGCCATGGTGGTGTAACCGACTGAGAACGCTAGCAGCACCAGCAGCGTCAACCCCAGCAGCACGGGTGTGCCGGCGCCATTGCCGAGCATGATGCCGATGGGAAAGCCACCCGCCAAAACGCTCAACGGGCTCGCTGCGGATACCACGAAGAAAATGATGAAACCGACGCTGAGGGCGCCACGCCGTAGTTCGTTGGAACTGACGCCAGGACTCATGTATACGCTCATTTTTTTGACCTTGTTGTATGAGGCAGTCGTTGGAAAAACCGGGAGGCAGCCTGCCGCCCTCGCCAGACCAAGCTGTTTTTGTTGCTTTAGGTTCGCTGGCCGAATCGATGCTAGGCCGGCGCCAAATCGGGCGCTATCCCAAATCGGCAGCATCGGAGCCCACACACGAAGGCGAACCAGAATGGTGCAATGCCTAGGACTGCACCCCTTCCGATTTGGGATAACACGCCGCGTATCGACGCCCTATCATCGATGCGCCGGGACTTATTCCAGGCCGTCCTCTCATGCAAATAACAACAATGATCACAGGCCAGATAGACATGATCCGAGGCAGCATTACCGCGCTCGTCACAGCGAGCGGCAGGCCAGGTAGACCACGACAGCCTGGCGAGGCTGATCGAATTCCAGCGCGAAGGTACCGACGCCATCGTCATGGCAGGCTCCACCGGCGAATGCGCAACCCTGGACTTCGCCGAACACATGCAAAGCTGCCCGCCTGCGAGCACTGCGAGCGGCACTGTCCATCGAGCCCAGCCCGAATTCGATGAAATGGCCATTGCAGCGAATGGGCTTGATCACCGATGGCATTCGCCCGCCCCTTACCTGAGCAACGACGCCTGACCAGTCCAACCTCTGAGGAACCTCACCCCATGTCTTTCGATCGCCTGTCCATTCAGTGGCGCATCAGCCTGCTCAGTGGTTTCTGCCTGCTCTTGGTTGTCTGCGCGTTGGTTGGAGCCATGCTCTATCAGGCCCAGTTGAATGCCGACCTGCTCAAGCGGGAAAGCAGCCGATTGCTGGGAGAAGCCACCCGCGCCCGCCTGGAAGCCAACGCCGCAACCCAGAGCCAGCATGTGGAGCGTTTCTTCAGCGAAACGGCACTGTATGCCGAGGGTTTCGCCAGGCAGGTCCTGTTGTTGCGCGAACAGGCCGACAATGGTCTGCTGAGCGCCGGGGAACTGCGTCGCCAGCTCGTCGCCCATACACACGATGCGCTTCTGGCACGCCCACAACTACTTGGCCTGTACGTCGTATTTCCGCCGGATGGCCTGGCCGGTTTGGACGCGCCGTTCGTGGATCAGAGTGCCACCGCCGGCAACGAAAAAGGACGCTTCGCCCTCTACTGGTCGCAAAGCGAGCCGGGGCAACTGGTCCAGGCGGTGCTGAGCGAAGAAAACATCAACGTCAACCAGGCGCCTCCCGCCAGAGAGCCAGACAACGCCTGGTACGTCTGCCCTCTGCAGAGCGGCCGTGTCTGTGTGGTCGAGCCGTACGCAGTCGAGGTCGAAGGGCGCAAGACCTTGATGAGCAGCGTCGCACTGCCACTCCTCCAGGACGGCAAGGTCCTCGGCGTGGTTGGTGCCGACATAAGCCTGGCAACCCTGCAGAAACTGAGCGAGAACCTCAACGCCGGGCTGTATCCGGGCCATAGCCGGGTCAGCATCGTGTCCGCCGGGGGCCTGCTGGCGGGACATAGCGGCAGCGCCAGCAAACTCGGCGCGCAAGTAGACACGTCCGCTGCCGGCGAAGGCGAGCTGGAGGTGCTACAGGCGCTTTACCCGACCGCGGAGGGCGAGGCCTGGAGCCTGGAGATCCGAGTGCCGGACGCCGTATTGCAAACTCCGGCGCTCGCCCTGCAAGCCCAGCTTGACCAGCGCAGCAGCAAGGCCACCTGGCTGAACGTCGGCCTTGGCATCTTCGCCAGCGGCTTTGGTCTGCTGCTGGTCTGGTTCGCCGCGCGCGGAGTAACCCGGCCGCTGTTGCGGGTAGCCGATATGCTCGACTCCATCGCCGATGGCGATGGCGACCTCACACAGCGTCTGCCAGGCAACCGCGCGGACGAGCTCGGCAGGCTCGCCAATGCCTTCAACCGCTTCCTTGATCGATTGCAGCCGGTCATCGGACAGATTCAGCAAGCCGCGCAACATACCCGTGATGCCGCTGACCGCTCCGCGTTAGATGCCCAGCAAGTCGATGCCGATATGCAGCAGCAACATCGGGAAGTGGAGCAAGCAGCCACCGCCCTGCAACAGATGAGCACCAGTGCCCAAGAGGTGGCGCACAGCTCCTCTCGCGCCGCCGAAGCCGCCAGGGAAGCCGACAACGCCAGCCGCAATGGATTGGAGGTGTTCGACAGAGCCAGCAAGCGCATCGAGACCCTCGACCGAGGTCTGGAAGCGGCTCTAAAGGATGTGCAGGCGCTCAGTGAGAGCAGCCAGCAGATCGGCCAGGTACTGGATGTGATCTGCACCATTGCCGGACAGACCAATCTGCTGGCCCTCAATGCCGCCATCGAGGCGGCTCGCGCCGGCGAGCAGGGTCGCGGCTTTGCGGTGGTCGCTGACGAGGTGCGCCATCTTGCGTGCGATACCCGCAACTCCGTTGAAGAGATCCGCGCAGTCATCGAAACCCTGCAACGCCTGACCCTCGCCGTCATGCATGGCATGCAGCTCAGCCGCGATCAAGCCCGCCAGAGCGTTAAGCAAGCCGAAGAAACACGTTCAGCACTACGCACCATCAACAGCGCCGTAGACGTGATCGACGAGATGAACCAGCAGATCGCCAGAGCCGCGGGGGAGCAAAGCAACGTATCGGAGGAAATAAGCCGCAGGGTGCAGGGCGTCCGCGATATTAGCGAATCTCTCGCCAGCAAGATGCAGGACGTGTCGCGGATCGGGCAGGACCTGAGCGAACTGGCCAACCACCAGCAACGACTCACGGAGCATTTCCGAACCTGAAGAACGTAACCAGCCGTTCCCACAAGACCGACAACATGGATGGCCGTACCGATGAGACATCTGATCTGCATTCTCGCCCTGCTTGCCTCCTTTCACGTGCCGGCCCAGGAGTTGCTGCGCTTTTATAGCTGGAAAGACTACTTCGACCCGAAGGTGCTCGAAGACTTCCAGAAGGAGAGCGGCATCAAGGTGGACTACCGGTCTTTCACCACTACGGACGAACTGATCCTCGCGTTAAGCAATGGCGAGGCTTACGACGTGGTGGTGCCCTCGCATTTCATGCTCAGACAACTGATCGCCGAAGGGAAATTGGCGCCTCTCGACACAAAACAGCTGCCCCACTATGCATACCTGGATTCCTTTTTGCTCTCGACGCTCGCGGGTATCCCCAAGGCCAACCAGCACGCCGTTCCCTACCTGTGGGGCTCCATCGGCATGGTTATCAACCCCGAACTGGCTCAAGCCGCTCTTGGCGGCACCCTGCCCAATAGCTGGAGCCTGCTGTTCGACCCACAGCAGGCCGCGCGCCTGGCAGATTGCGGCCTGGCCATGCCAGACGCTCCGGAGGAGGTGGTCTCGATCCTGCTCAACTACCAGGGGCGACGTCTCGCCAGTAGCAGCCGCCGCCAGATAGATCGCAGTCTGCAGACAGTAAAGACACTCGCCCAGCAATTGCGTGCGCTCGACAACTGGGAACATATCGATGAGCTCGCAGCAGGTCGGCTGTGCCTGGCCATGAGCTGGAGCGGACACGCCATACGCGCCATGGAAGGGAACCCGGGGTTGAGCTATCGGATTCCGCAGGAAGGCGCCGCCATCTATATCGATACCCTGGCCATACCGGCCAATGCGGCAAATCCGCAACTCGCCTATCGCCTCATCGACTTCCTGATCGCCCCGGAAAATGCCGTGCGCAACGCGCGCGAAACCAAGTTCTACGCGCCCCTTCCGAGCACCGTACCCGAGATGCAGGCCTTCACCCGGGAAAACCCCATGCAGGTCCTGAGCACCGAGCAACGGCGCCGCAGCTACCTGTTGGAAAGCCTTCAGCCCGGGCAGAAACAGGCACTGGATCAGGCCTGGGAGCAATTCAAGGCCGCTCGCCACTGAGGCTCCCGCGGGCGCCCAGCCAAAGGGCCTTCATAAACCACCCAAAAGGCCCTGAACGAGCAGCCGCGTCCATTAACCATCCGGCCCAGAACTGCTCAAGAGGTGGGCCTGCTCAACCGAAAAATCTCATTAATAATAAATACTAAAACCAACTAAAATTGCCATTTTTCTCATATAACGACTTTTTTGCTAACTTATTTGATTATTTTAGCGATTTTTATAATTTTAGTTTCATTCATTCGTATTCAACTTTGGCAGCTACTCGCTGCATCCCTTACCGGAGCAACATGATGAGACTCAACGACCCGAACCTGCTGCGTGATCACGCCTATGTCGATGGTAAGTGGGTTGAAGCCGATGACAGCGCCCGCTTTGCTGTGTGCAACCCTGCCGACAACAGCGTCATCGCCGAGGTTGCCTCGGTTGGTGTGAGCGAAACCCGCCGCGCCATCGAAGCGGCCGAACGTGCCTGGCCGGCCTGGCGTGACAAGACTGCAAAGGAGCGCAGCGCCATTCTGCGCCGCTGGTTCGAGCTGATCATGGCCAATCAGGAAGACCTTGCGCGTCTGCTCAGTTGGGAACAGGGCAAGCCACTGGCCGAGAGCCGCGGAGAAATCGCCTATGGCGCGAGCTTTATCGAGTGGTTCGCCGAAGAAGCCAAGCGCGTCTATGGCGACGTCATTCCGCACGACAAACAAGGCCGGCGCTTGGTGGTCCTCAAGCAGCCAATCGGGGTGGTTGCAGCCATTACGCCCTGGAACTTCCCGAACGCCATGATCACCCGCAAAGCTGGTCCGGCCCTGGCCGCTGGCTGCACCGTAGTGCTCAAGCCCGCCTCCGAGACGCCGCTGTCAGCCCTCGCACTGGCCGAACTCGGCGAGCGTGCCGGCATTCCGGCCGGCGTGTTCAACGTGGTGCCAGGCAGGAATTCTCGCGCCATCGGCGGCGAGATGACCGGCAACCCCAAGGTGCGCAAACTGTCTTTCACCGGCTCCACCGATATCGGCAAGTTACTGATGGCCCAGTGCGCCGAAAGCATCAAGAAGGTCAGCTTGGAGCTGGGTGGCAATGCACCTTTCATTATCTTTGACGATGCCGACCTAGACGCCGCCGTGCAAGGCGCGCTGGTCTCCAAGTTTCGCAACAGCGGACAGACCTGCGTCTGTACCAACCGCCTGCTGGTGCAGGCCGGGGTGTACGACGAATTCTGCAGGCGCCTCAGTGAGGCCGTGGCCGCGATGAAGGTTGCACCGGCAACCGACGACGGAGCCCAACAAGGCCCGCTGATCAACGAGAAGGCTGTCGCCAAGGTGCGCGAGCACATCGAGGACGCCATATCGAAAGGCGCTCGCGTACTCACCGGCGGCAAGTCCCACGCCCTGGGCGGCAGCTTCTTCGAGCCCACGGTATTGGCTGATGTAACCCCGGCAATGCGGGTCGCGCGCGACGAAACGTTCGGCCCGCTGGCGCCGATCTTCCGTTTCGAAACTGAAGAACAAGCCATCACCATGGCCAATGACACCGAATTCGGCCTGGCCTCCTATCTCTACACCAGGAACCTGGGTCGCGCCTGGCGTGTGAGCGAGGCATTGGAGTACGGCATGGTTGGCGTCAACGAAGGCCTTATCTCCACCGAGGTCGCCCCATTCGGCGGCATCAAGCAGTCCGGTCTGGGACGCGAGGGTTCCAAATACGGCATAGAGGATTACATCGAACAGAAGTATCTGTGCCTGGGTATCGGCTCATAGGAGCCGATATGAGCCACGAACTGTCGCATAAATTGAAGACCGTCATTCGTTCCTATAAAGCCCCAACTGGGCCATCAACTCGGGAACGGCGGTGACGCCCGGCCTGCTGCGCCTGATCGTCGTGCTAGGGTGCGTGTATGCCGGCATGGCCGGCACACGCACGGCGGCATCGTTGCTGGCGCTGCGTAGCGACTATGGCGCGGCGGAGTTGGGACTGCTGCTTGCGCTGTTCTCGCTCAGTCAGGTCATTCTTGCGCTGCCCGCAGGCCGCTACATTGATCGCCATGGCCTGCGTCGGTCGCTCGTCTGGGCGGTGCTGATGAGCTGCAGCGGTACTGTGCTGGCCGCGGCTTTTCCGATATTCGCAATGTTATGCGGGGCCGCATTGCTGACGGGCGCCGGTGCCGGCTGCGCGGTCATCGCCCTGCAGCGCCAGGCTGGATTACTGACGTCCGATCCGCCCCAATTGCGCAAGGTGTTCAGTTGGCTGGCCGTGGGACCGACGGCGGCAAATTTTCTTGGAAGCATCTCGGCCGGCCTGCTGATCGACCACCAGGGCTTTCGCGTTGCCTTCGCCGGAATCGCCGTGCTGCCGCTGGTAGGGTGGTGGCTGGTACGGCGCATGCCTGCGGAAAAACCACCCGCCTTGACTGCGCGGCCGGATGTTGCGGTCACCGGCTCACGCTGGGATCTTGTTCAGGATCCTGGCTTTCGCCGGGTCATGCTGCTCAATTGGCTGGTGGCGTCATGCTGGGACGTGCACGCTTTCCTCATTCCGCTGCTAGGTCACGCGCTGGAGCTAAGCGCCTCGGCCATCGGCGCCATACTGGGCGCATTCGCCCTGGCGGCAACTGCGATCCGCATCCTGATGCCCTTGCTGGCCAGGCACCTGCGCGAGCCTGTCGTAATGGCCTCGACCATGGTGGTCACAGCGGTGCTGTTCGGCCTCTACCCTTTAATGCAATCGGCACTTGGGATGGGCGTACTGTCAGTGCTGCTGGGTTTAGCTCTCGGTGCCGGACATCCCATGATCATGAGCGCGATGCACCAGATCACGCCTCCACACCGCCATGGCGAAGCCCTCGCGTTTCGTCTGATGGCCATCAATGGCTCCAGCGTCGTCATGCCTCTGCTGTTCGGCAGCGTCGGCACGCTGGTCGGCACGACGGCCATCTTCTGGAGCCTGGGCGCTCTGACGGGCGCCTGCACACACCTGGCACTAGGGCTAGGCAAAACGCCGTCAACCTAAACTTTTTCCCTCGTTTCGTTCGTTAACCTCGGAGAACCCGCACCATGCTAGACGCACTCAAAAATCGCCGTAGCCAGTACGCGCTCGGCAGAGACCTGCCGATTTCCACGGAAGCCGTCGACGCCCTAGTGCGTGAAGCGATCCGCCAGGCGCCCTCCTCCTTTAATTCGCAAAGCGCCCGTGCGGTCATCCTGTTTGGCGAACAGAGCGAGAAGCTCTGGAGCACAGTCAAAGAAACCTTGCGCGGAATCGTCGCGGCGGAGGACTTTGCCAGCACTGAAGCCAGGATTGATGGCTTCGCCGATGGAGCCGGCACAGTTCTGTTCTTCGAGGATCAGAAAGTGGTGCGCGAGCTACAGGAAAAATTCCCGCTCTATGCGGATAACTTTCCGATCTGGTCAGAACATTCGAGTGGCATGGCCCAGCTTGCCGTCTGGACGGTGCTTGCCGATGCCGGAATTGGTGCCAGTCTACAGCACTATAACCCCCTAATCGACGCAGAAGTCACCAGGATCTGGGCGCTGCCCGAGTCGTGGAAACTTAGGGCGCAGATGCCGTTCGGCTCGAACGAACAAGCCTTCTCCGAAAAGTCGTTCATAGCCGATGAAGTCCGCTTCCGAACCTTCCGCTGAGGATCTAGACGCCAGCGGCCAGAAGCTTCCCTAGCTTGATGGACCGCTGCGCCCTTGTTGCCCGGAGCGACCTGTGACGCCGTCAGCGAATGTCTAAGTGCTCCGCTCGCAATTCGGCCTCGCTGAGATACGGCGATGCAGGCCAATGAACGATACGGGTCTTGGGATGCCTGCGATGCTGCTGCAACGCAGGCCAATCGCCCAACAATCGAGATCCAGCCCGTTACCCTTGATGAGCTAGGCCGTACCCTGCGCCAGCGGAGCACGACCTCGCGATCAGGCTAACTGCTTAGCCAGGTTTTCGACGTAACCACGCAGGAACTGGCTGTATGCCGGCCCCGGCTGCTGCAACTGCAAAAGCGGCAACAGGGGGTCCTCGACGGCAGTGCGTACACCTGCCATCTCCTCAAGCACCGCCAGGCCGCAGAACGGAACGTAGGCCTCGGCATAGCCACCCTCGTGCACCATCACCAGACGCCCATTGCAATGACGGTCGGCGACTTCTTTCAAGATCGCGGTCATCGCCCTGAACGAATCGCTGTGCAGCAGCATGCGGGCGAGCGGATCGACGCCATTGGCGTCATAACCGCAGGCCACCACGATCAGTTCCGGAGCGAAACGCTCCAGAGCCGGCACCGCGATGTCCCGCATGGCCTGCAGGTAGGCGTCGTGGCCGCTGCCGGCAGGCAACGGGAGGTTCAGGTTGAAGCCGAGTCCATCGCCAAGACCACGATCCTCGATGCCGCTATAGCCGGGTGGGAAGCAGTTTTCTTGATGCAGAGAGATCGTCAGCACGTCGTCTCGCTGCTCGTAGATCGACTGCGTGCCGTTGCCATGGTGAACGTCCCAGTCGATGATCGCGACCCGCCCCAGACCATGCCTGGCCTTGGCCGCCTCGATGGCGATGGGAATATTGGCCAGAAAGCAGAAGCCCATGGCCTGGTCGGCGAGGCAGTGGTGACCCGGTGGACGGGAGAGCGAATAGGCGTTGCGGACTTCGCCGTGCATGACGCTATCCACCGCGGCGATCGCCAGGCCTGCCGAGAGCTTGGCGATTTCGTAGGTGCCAGGGCCAATTGGCGCATTCACGCCCAGCTCCCCGCCTCCGGCATCGCTCAGCGCCTTGAAACGCTGCAGATACGCTTCGGGATGAACGCGCAACAAATCGGTTTCACTGGCGGGCACGGCCGTGCGCAGCGCCAACTGACGACTCAGACCGGAAACATCCATCAGGCACTTGAGCCGACGCTTGGATTCAGGCGACTCGGCAAAACCTGCGGCGGCTGGCGGCTGTACCCAGCCGCCGACCGGCATCACCAGGGCATGCATGCCGGCGCTGTGCCAGAAGCACAGCTCGTCAAAGAAGAAAGCCGTTGTACCTTTCATGACTGAACTCCAGTGGGCTCGAATAAATGAGCAGATTTTTCGTGGAAGACATTGCTGAGCAGCAGCGCAAGACAGGACAGCACCAGGCAGCAGGCGCTGCCCAGCAGGACGGCATTCATGCCCAGGGAACTCTCGAGAGCGGGCCCGGCGATCACCGGCCCCAGTGCAAGGCCGCCACCGATTACCAGGTTGACGGTACTCATCAGCCGTCCTTGCCGATCGAAACTGGCGAGGGTGGCGAGAATGAAGGGCAGCACGAAGGTCCAGGCGTACTTGAACAGCAGTGCCGCCAGGGCGAAGCGAAAGAGATTGGGCTCGCCGAGAAGCAGCAGCACCGCAGCGCCCATCATCGAGTAGCCAGCTAGCAAGGACATCTGGCGCGGCCAGCGCGAACCGATCAGCGTCGCGCAAAGTGCGCCTAGAATGCCAAGCACCGTAGCAATGGAGAGGATCTGTCCGCTGCTCAGCGCATCGATATCAGCCGCACTGGCGATGCTGCCGATAAAGGACCAGACGGCACTCAGGCCGATGTAGAACAGAAGCACGGCCAACACACCGAACACGCCTGACAAACGATGACTCGGCGCATCGCCGGCATGCTGCACTTGCGCTGGAGCTGCGGCGCCGACCGGAAAGCAGCCGGCCAACGGCATGCACAACGCCATCAAGGCGGCCAGGCTCAGGTACAACGCCTTCAATCCGGCCATGGCGAATAGCAATGGCAGAAGCCACAGCCCCAGAGCGCCCAGAAACAGTTGACCACTGACCCACAGGCCATAGACCCGATCCTGCTGCGTGCTGGCTGATGCACTGGCAATGCAGAGCACCATCAACGTTCCGCCTGCCAGCGCGCTCAACGCACGCAGCACCAACAATGATTGGAAATCGACGCTGTAGGCCGACACCAGGTTGACCAGGATGAACACCCCGGCTGCGGCGAAGCCGACACGCCGCCAGTTCCAGCGCGACAACCAGTAGTAGGACGGCAAGGTCGCCAAACTCATGGCTGCCAGCTCGACGGAAAGCAACTGGCCGATTCGAGCGGGGCCGATACCGAGTTCGTTGGCGTACTGGGCCGCCACGGCCGGCGCCGTCATCAGCACGCAGGGCGCGATGGCGGCGAACAGGACAACGGCTAGCAGATGCAAGGGCGCCAGCCCCATAACAGTGGATATACGCATGGCGGTCACCTCAGAACACATGCGCAAAGCGCAGGAGCAGGCTGTTCTGGGCAAAGGTGTTTGAGGTCGACACGTTGCGCGTCAGCCCCAGCATCACCTGGTTGCGTCCGTCCAACCAATGACCGACCTCGAATCCAGCCTGCGTGTAGCGCTGGTGGGTGTCATCGAGGGTGCGGCCGTTGAATTTCAACTCACCGCCGTCGGCATGAATCAGGCGTAGGGCGCCGTAGGTGCTGGGGGTGAAGTCGTAGGAGGCGAATGCCTGCAACCGATAGAGCGGCTTCTGCTCGAGGTCGGAGCCAAAGTAATCGTCATTCTTGCCGTAGAGGTAGGCCTCGACGTTTGCCTCCAGTAGCCATTTTTCGCCCACGCCCTGGGTGTAGTTGTAGTTGAGGTTCAGCGTCCAGCGATTGGTGCCGGGCGACACATCCGGGTTGCGGCTGTGATACTCGCCGACCGGGACGCTGAGCATCGTCAGCAGGCCGCTGTAGGTGCGTGACTCGGGATCGTTGATGAAGAACAGCGTACCGCCGACCTGTGGATCCCCCAGGCCGCGCTCGCTCCTGCGATCGGTGGCACCCGGCAGACGGGCATCGGTATCGACGTATGACAAGACGAATTGCGGCGTGCACAGCGTGCCGCAGATATCGCTGAACCAGAGCTGGCGATAGGCAAACGCGTTCACTGACAGGTCGGCGTCGCCGTTGCGGTTGGCAACGCCATGGAACCTGTTCGAGCGGATCAGCGGCAGGTAGGCGACCCCGACGCTGGTTCCGACCGGGGCGGAGACGAAGTCACGCGCATTCAGATCAGCGGCCTGGACACTGGAGCAGGTCACGGCGGCCAAGGAAAGTAACATCAGGTACGCATAGCGAGTCAGCATAGCAATGATCCTTTTTTGTGTGTGGGCGAACGGCAGGCAAAGCCTCCCCCGTGACCGCTGTTGGCAACAGCAGTCGCTGGTGTTTTCTGGGTCAACCGGGAGGGTGGTGGAGCAGTTGAGCGATGCCAGCCTTACCGCTGACACCGAGCTTCTCGTAGATACTGCGAATGTGATGGCGCACCGTATTGGGGGCCAGCCCCAGTTCACGGGCAATTTCCTTGTAGGTTCTGCCGCCACCGAAACGCTCGGCGACGTCAGTTTCCCGGGCGCTCAGGACATTCAGTGCCGAGCAGGGCCGTGCGATCAGCAGATGGAAGTCACCGACCGACGAGGATTCCAGCGTCAGTTTCTGTCCCCGATAGGTCGTCAGGCTCACCCCTTGCGGCAGGCAGGGGCCTTGCCACTCGGGCCATTCCAGCAGCATGTGGTCGACAAAGCCGCGCTCGGCATAGTGCAGCACGCCCTCACGGTCACAGACGGCCAGCGCCAGGGTGCCAGGGCCGTTGAGGGTTTCACGCAGGGCCACCAGGGCGCGAATCTGATTGGCGCCCTCGGCGGCTACCAGGTGTGGCATCAGATGATCAAGAAGCAACTGATCGTCGGTGCTGAAAGGCGCTGCTGCGATTGCTCGGTAGAGGGTCAGGTGCACCCTGAGCTGTGTGCGCGGGTCGATATGGATGATGCAGAGGAATTCGCCGAAATCGTGTTTGCGCCCTAGCCAACGTAAACCGGCGGGTGTGCGCTCGCCCTGGCTGTCGATGATCACCGAACTGCCGGGGCTGACATGGGTGAGAGGAACCGTGATGTCTTGCTCGCGAATGGAGCGCCAGTCATCGACATAACTGGCTGGCAGCCTGAATACGTAGCTACTGTGTTCCTCGGGGAGCCCATCGACCAGTGCCGCGCGGCCCCACCAGGCCTTGTCGAAAGCGATCACGCTCTGCAGCCGCGTCAGCGCGTGCTGACGAAAGAGCGTCAATGGCGTGTCCTGAGCCAAACGCTGCAAGCCAAGCGTCAGGGCATTGAAAGCGGCGAAACGATCGGCGCAGAGAAAGCTTTGGTCGACGATGCTCATGGGGGATACCTTGCTGCGACTTTTTTGTTTTTGTCTGAACCGCAATACGGTTCTCAGTCATCAGTGAGCGGCCAGTATATTGAGACAAGGCAGGGCCTGAGACCGAGTATCCCCGCCCCAACCGGCAGTGACCATCCTACAGATGCAGGATACGGCCGCAGTGCACGAGCCCGACCAGGATAAGGGCCATCCGCACGGCCAGCGCCCATCTCTTGCGCGCCATGCGGGAGGACTCACCCCCTTGCCCCTCCACGCCGAAAAATGTGCAAAAAAAACCGACCTCGATGGGCCGGTTAAAGGCAGAGCGGGGAGCTACCGCTTATTGCAGGGCACGCGGGCGCGCATTGCGCTGTTCAGCGTCAGGCGCAGGAGCATTCTGCAGCTGGAAGTCGAACTTCACCTCAGCGAAACGATTGCCCTGAAAGCCATGGTCACGGGCGGCGGACTCGCTCTCGATGAAGGCAATGTCGCCGATCAGGCCGTCACGGGTGGCATAGGCGAAGTCGTCCCATAGGTACTCGTCGCCAGCCAGGTTGATCTGCGTGGTCAGGTGACGATAGCCGGGCGCGGAGATGAAGAAGTGGATGTGCGCCGGGCGATTACCGTGACGACCGAGCAGGTTGAGCACTTCCTGGGTGGTGCCATCCGGCGGACAGCCGTAGCCGGACGGCACGATGCTGCGCGCGCGGTAGCGGCCCTCGGCATCGGTGACGATGCGGCGGCGCAGGTTGAACTCGCTCTGGCTGGAATCGAAGTAGGAATAGGTGCCCTTGGTGTTGGCGTGCCACAGGTCGACCACGGCACCGGCAACCGGCTTGCCGTCGGCATCGAGCACCTGGCCATGCAGGTACATCGGCGTGCCCGGGTCGGTGCCGTCGTCCATCCGCGCCTCGCCTTCGCTCATCGGCGCGCCAGCCACGTACAGCGGGCCTTCGATGGTGCGCGGGGTGCCGCCGAGCAGGCCGGCCGCCTCGTCCTGCGCGTCGAGCAGCAGATCGAGGTAGTGTTCCAGGCCCAGGCCGGCCACCAGCAGGCCGGCTTCACTGCGCGCGCCCATGCGGTTGAGGTAGTCCACCGCCTTCCAGAACTCCTCGGTGGTCACTTCCATATCCTCGATGAGGCGGATGCTGTCCATCAGGATGCGGTGTACCAGCGCCTTCATGCGCGGGCTGCCCTGGTCGTTGTCGAGGCCGCTGACCTCCTTGAAGAACTTCTGCACGCTTTCGGTGTGCGACAGTTTGATGCTCATGATTATGTCCTCATCTTGTTTTTATCGACTGGAAGATTGATCAGCGATCGTCCTGGTGGATCGAAGACGGGTGGCGGCACACGCCGTTCACCTCGATCACCATGTAGGGGAACAGCGGCAACTGCATGAGGGTGTCGTGCAGTTCCTCGACACTGGCCAGGTCGAAGACGCTGTAGTTGGCGTAGTGCCCGGCGATACGCCACAGGTGGCGCCACTTGCCCTCGCGCTGCAGGCGCTGGGCCAGTTCTTTCTCGTCGGCCTTGAGCTTGGCCGCCTGGGCCGGGTCCATGTCGACCGGCAACTTCACGGTCATCTTCACGTGGAACAGCATGTTGGCTTTCCTCCTTCGAGCAGGGTCAGGAACGGCGGAAGCGCGCCAGGCGCTCTTCGTCGAGGGTCAGGCCGATTCCGGGCAGGCGCGGCACGTGCAGGTGGAAGTCACGGTACAGCGGCGGCTCGGTGACGATGTCCTCGGTCAGCAGCAGCGGGCCGAACAACTCGGTATCCCAGGTCAGCTTGTTCAGGGTGATGAAGGCGTGGGCCGAGGCCAGGGTGCCGACGCTGCCTTCGAGCATCGTGCCGCCGTACAGGCCGATCCCGGCCGCCTCGGCGATGCTGGCGGTGCGCAATACGGCGCGTGGGCCGCCGTTCTTGGCGATCTTCAGGGCGAACACCGGGGCGGCGCCATCGCGCGCCAGGTTGAAGGCGTCTTCCACGCATTCGATGGATTCGTCGGCCATGATCGGCGCCGGGCTGGACTGGTTCAGGCGCACCTGGCCACCGCGGTTGTGGCGCGAGATCGGCTGTTCGATCAGGTCGATGCCGTTGTCGCCAAGGATGCGGCAGGCACGCAGGGCCACGGCTTCGTCCCAGGCCTGGTTGACGTCGACGCGCACGCTGGCACGCTCGCCCAGGGCCTGCTTGATGGCGATGACATGGGCCAGGTCCCTGTTCACCTCGCCGGCGCCGATCTTCAATTTGAAGATGCGGTGGCGGCGGGCCTCGAGCATCTGCTCGGCCTCGGCGATGTCCTTGTGGGTATCGCCGCTGGCCAGGGTCCAGGCCACTTCCAGGCTGTCGCGCACGCGCCCGCCGAGAATCTCGCTGACCGGCAGGCCAAGGCGCTTGCCCTGAGCATCAAGCAGCGCGGTTTCCACCGCCGAACGGGCGAAGGTGTTGCCCTTCACCACCCGGTCGATGCGCTGCATGCAGGCGTTGATGTTGCTGGCGTCCTGGCCGATCAGCAGCGGCGCGAAGTGACGATCCAGGTTGACCTTGATGCTGTCCGGGCTCTCGTTGCCATAGGACAGGCCACCGATGGTGGTGGCTTCACCGATGCCCTCGACGCCGTCGGCGCAACGCAAGCGCAGGATCACCAGGGTCTGGTTCTGCATGGTGTGCATCGCGAGCTTGTGCGGGCGGATGGTCGGCAGGTCGACGATGATCGCTTCGAGCGACTCGATCGCGGCGTGGCTCATTTCAATACCCATCAGGTTGTTGTTATCCATTCCCCGATATTGATACCGCCCCTGCAGAGGTTCCAATATTGATTTTGTCTGCAACAATACCCTGCAGGTATCGCCACCTCTGAAGGACAACCGCCCATGGAGCTTCGCCATCTGCGCTATTTCCAGGCGCTCGCCGAAACCCTCAACTTCACCCGCGCCGCCGAACGCCTGCACATCGCCCAGCCGCCGCTGAGCCGGCAGATCCAGCAGCTCGAGGACGAACTCGGCGTGACCCTGCTCGAACGCGGCCGGCCCTTGCGCCTGACCGAGGCCGGGCGCTTCTTTCACGAGCATTCCAGCGCCCTGCTCGAGCAACTGGGCAAGGTCTGCGACAGTACCCGACGCATCGGTACGGGCGAGAAGGCCTGGCTCGGCATCGGCTTCGCCCCGTCCACCCTGTATGGTGTGCTGCCGGAACTGATCCGCCGCCTGCGCAGCGATGCCGGCCTGGAGCTGGGCCTGTCGGAAATGACCACCGTGCAGCAGGTCGAAGCGCTCAAGGCCGGGCGTATCGACATCGGCTTCGGCCGCATCCATATCGACGATGCGGCCGTGCAGCAGCAGGTGCTGACCCTGGACCCGCTGGTCGCTGCCCTGCCCGCCGGGCATCCGCTGCTGCCGGGGCCGGTGAGCCTTGCCGAACTGGCCCGCGAGCCCTTCGTGCTCTACCCCGGCAACCCGCGCCCGAGCTACGCCGATCACGTACTGACGCTGTTCGCCGCCCATGGCCTGCAGATTCACGTGGCGCAGTGGACCAACGAGCTGCAGACGGCCATCGGCCTGGTCGCCGCCGGTATCGGCATCACCCTGGTGCCGGCCTCGGTGCAGGTGCTGCATCGCGTCGACATCGACTACGCGCCGTTGCAGGAGGCCCAGGCCACCTCGCCCATCATCATCAGCCGCCGCGTCGGCGAGGCCGCGCCAGCGCTGCAGCACTGCCTGGCGCTGGTGGATGAGCTGTCGCGCGCACGCGAAAGCTGAGGGCACAGGAAGAAAAAAGCCCGCAAGGAGGGAAACGGGCATGAAAGAGTCCCTCTGCCCTACTGCAACGGCGAAAACGCCGCCGGCAGGTAGAGGGTGGAATGCATCTCGCGCAGTTGCGGCCCGGAGTTTTCCGGCGGCCATACACCATCGGCCACCGCGCGGGTGCGCACGTCCAGACGCTGTTCCTGGCTGGCGTAGGGCCAGATATGCAGGTAACGCGGGGTGCGCCCGTCGGTGGCGATGAAGGCCGCGTAAACCGCCGAGTAGCCCGCGCCGGTACGCGGGCCGACGGCCTTCTCCCAGCCCGCCAGGGTCGGCGTCAGGCCGGAGGCGATCAGGTTGTATTCGCGCAACTCGTAGAACGGCCCGTGGCGGCCAGGCGCCAGGGGTTCGAGAAAGGGAAACAGCGTGTAGTTCTCCACCTTCATGTCGAGCATGAAGGCTTCGATGCCAAAGGCATCCGGGGCCTGGAGGAACCGTTCGCGCTCGTGCTGCCGGGCGGCCTCGTCGCGAAAGCCGCGCAGCACGGCGATCTGGTTCAGCGGGCCGATTTCCGACGACCAGCAGCCCATCAGCACGCAGCCATCGCGCGTCTCGGCGAGGGTTTCGCGCAGGCGTTTCAGCGCTTCGGCCGGGGTGCGCACGCGCAGGGTGAAGGTGATCAGTTCGTAGAGTCGCATGGTCTTCTCGCAGCCTGTGAATGCAGGCGGAGCCGGATCTGCACCCGGCCCCGCCGTCGGTCAGAACTTGAAGGTGTAGGAGGTGATCAGGCGGTTCTCCTGGTAGTCCGCACCCGACGCCGCGCCATTGCCGTAACGGGTTTTCACGTCGATGTTGCGCCACTCGAAGGCCACGCCCTTGAGCGGGCCGTTCTGCACCGCGTAGCTGAGAAAGATGTTGCGCTCGCTCTCCACGTTTTGGTCCAGGTCGTTGTTGCCGCGGTCGATACCGGTGCCGCGCAGGTAGCGGGTCATCAGTTTCAGCCCGGGCACGCCATAACCGGCGAAGTCCAGGTCGTAGCGCAGTTGCCAGGAACTCTCGTTGGGCTTGACGAAGGCCACGGTGGACCAGTTCACCAGATACGGCTGCGGCGCATAGCCGTTGAGGGTGGGGAAGGTGCTCTCGCCGAGCATTCGCTGATAGCCAACGCCGATGGCGTGAGCGCCCTTGCGCAGGGTGGTCATGGCGCCGTAGGAGCGGTTGTCGATATCGCCGTAGAGCGCCTTGCCGTCTTCGCGGTTGTCGAAGTAGCGCAGGTCGGTCTTCAGCCCGAAGCCGTTGCCCAAGTCGGCATTGTAGGTGCCGCCGAGGTACTGCTGCTGGTAGATGTCTTCCAGCTGGCCGTAGAAGTAGCTCGCCGACAGCGCCGGGGTGAAGGCATAGGTGGCGCCAGCGAAGTTCAGGCCGTCGCTGCGGCGCTGGATGTTCGGGCCATTGAACAGGTACATCTTCTCGCGGTTGGACGATTCGCGGCTGCTGATCTCGGTGAAGCGGCCGGCGGTGAGGGTCAGCTTGTCCACCTCGCGCGACTCCAGCAGGAAGCCGTGGTAGGTGGTGATCAGTTGCCGCGAGTCGTCGTAGAAGGCCACCGGCAGCATCGGGCGATGCTCGCCGATCTTCAGCTCGGTCTTGGAATAACGCATCTTGGCGGTCAGCGCGGCGCGGCCGTAATCGCGAACCTGTTCGCCCTTGCTGTCATCGTAGGGAATGATGGTGTCCGGACCGCGGCCACCACCACCATCGAGGCGATAGGCATATTGCGCGGAGACGTCGAGGCCGAATTGCACAGTACCTTCGGTATATCCGGAAATGGCGCGGAAGTCGAAACCTTGAGTCCAACTACCAACACGCGACTTGGGTGCATCGTGCTGTTTGAAATCACGGTCGATATAGAAGTTGCGCAAGCCAAGACTGACTTGTCGATCATCGATAAAGTCCGCCTGGGCGGAAAGCGACGCGAGCATGCCCATTAGGCCAACAGCACCCATGCTGCCGGCCAGCCAGTTGTTCTGGAACATTGTTGTGATCCTTCGTTACGTGTGCAAGGCACAATGAGTGGGAGCAGATTAATTGGCAGAAGATGCAAAGTTGGCAGCTAATCCGCAGTGTTGTTCTTATAACCACTTACTGCAAAAAAGTTCGTAGCAAGGCACCCCCATAAACATGGGATAGTTGTTTCTTATTAACGGGTACTGCATGTTTCAGGATGAAATGGCACTTCATCCGGCATTTCCGAAGTTACTTCGGAAAATCCTGTGACACTGGCAAAACGGCGGGTGGGCCAATGCCCACCCACGGCGTCTCAGCAGGCCGAACGCGACTGCTCGCCCAAGCGGTGATAGGCCCGGTTGAAATACACCAGACCGTCCTGATTCTTGCCGTTACGAATACCCAGCACCTCGCAATAGAAGATGGTGTGCGAACCCACCTCGTGGGCCTGGGCAATGCGACAGTCGAAATTGACCAGGGCGTCGTCCAGCAGTGGCGCGCCGCTTTCCAGGGTGCTCCAGCTGGCCTGGGCGAAACGCTGGTCGGAGTCCAGTTCGCGGTTGGCGAACACGCCGGAGATGTCCTTCAGCTCGGCGCTCAGCACGTTCACGCTGAGCACGCCGTTCTGCTTGAAGTGGCCATTGGAGAAAGATGAACGATTCATGCACACCAACAGTGTCGGCGGCTGGTCGGTGACGCTGCATACGGCCGAGGCGGTGAAGCCCCAGCGCCCGGCTGCACCGTCGGTGGTGATCACTGAAACGGCGCCGCCCAGCAGCGCCATGGCATTACGGAAACCTGTGGTGTCGACCATGATCTTGCCCTCGCCTCTTAGATATCCAGCACCAGTTTTTTCGACTTGGCGCGCGAACAGCAGACCAGGATCTGGTCGTTGGCGGCCTTCTCGTCATCGGTGAGGTAGACGTCGCGGTGATCCGGCTCGCCTTCCAGCACGTCGCACAGGCAAGTGCCGCAGACCCCCTGCTCGCAGGAGATCTCCACCTTGATGCCGACCGTGGCCAGGGCGTCGATAATGGTCTGGCCTTCGGCCACCTGAACGCTCTTGCCGCTGCGCTGCGCCACCACCTCGAAGCTGCCGCCGCTGGCGTCGACTTCCATCTGGAAGTACTCGCGGTGGATGTGGTCCTCGGCGTAACCAACGTTGCGTGCACCCTCAATGACCCAGTCCATGAAGCCGGCCGGGCCGCACACGTAGACGTGCACACCAGCGCCCGGCTGGCCGAGCACGGCCGGCAGGTCGAGCTTCTGCGCCTCGCCCTCGTCATCAAAATGGGTGCGCACGCAGGCGGCGAAATCAGCGCCGGCCAGCTCGTCGAGGAAGGCCGTGCGGTTGCGCGAACGCCCGCAGTAATGCAGCTCGAACGGACTGTCCTGGGCGGTCAGCTGATGCGCCATGGCGATCATCGGGGTGATGCCGATGCCACCGCCGATAAGGATCGAGCGGCTGGCGCCAGCGGCCAGGGGAAACAGATTGCGCGGTGCGCCGACGCTGACGCGGGCGCCTTCGGTGAGCAGCTCGTGGACCGCCACCGAGCCACCGCGCGAAGCCGGGTCGCGCAGCACGCCCAAGCGGTAGACGGCGGCGTTGGCCGGGTCGCCGCACAGCGAATACTGGCGCACCAGGCCGGGCTTGAGGTGGACATCGACATGGGCACCGGCCTCGAAGGTCGGCAGATTGCTGCCCGTCGGATCGGCGAGGTCGAGGATCACCACGCCCTCGCCTTGCTCCTGCCGCTTGCGTACCACCAGGTTCAACACTTGCTCAGTCATACCGACCTTCCCGCACCCTTCGGGGTGCTGATTGTTCTCGTTCGTTCAGTCCGCAGCTCGCACGCGCGGCATTCTTTCTTTTGTCCGCTGCGGCCGCTGGGCCGCAGCGAACCGGGTTCACCGCATGAATAGGCCGCCGTTCACGTCCCAGGTCGCGCCGGTGGTGAAGTAGGCTTCCGGGCGCGCCAGCTGCACCACCAGGTCACCGAGAAAATCCGCATCGCCGAGGCGCTTCACCGGGATATTGGCCAGCAGCCCGGCCATGCGCTCCGGCGGCACCGCCGCATGCACGGCGGGCGACTCGATGGGGCCGGGGGCGATGGCGTTGACCGTCACCCCGGCGCCGGCCAGCTCCTTGGCAAAGATCTTGGTCAGGGTGACGATGGCGCCCTTGGAGGCGGCGTAGTGCGCCCCCGTGGCGGTGCCGCCGTTCTGCCCGGCCAGCGAGGCCATATTGATGATCCGTCCGTAGCCAGCCGCTGCCATGTGCCCGCCGAGCACCTGGCAGCCGAGGAAGATGCTGCGCGTGTTGAGACTCATGACCCGGTCGAACTCCTCCGGGCTGATCTGCATGACCGGCGTGGTACGGGTCATCGCAGCGCTATTGACCGCCACGTGCAGCGCGCCCCAACGGGCCAGAACGGCGGCCAGCGCCGTCTCGAAGTCGGCCTTGCTGGCGACGTCGAGTTGCAGCGCCAGACTGCGCTGACCGCTCGGGTCGAGACGGTCGGCGGCGGCCTGGGCACTTTCCAGCGACAGGTCGGTGATCACCACCGCATAACCGCCTGCGAACAGACGATTGGCGATGGACAGACCGAGGCCCTGGGCGGCGCCGGTGACCAATGCAACTTGGCTCATGCATCACCCCCGAGGGCCCGTTCATGGGCGCGCGAGCTAGCGCGAGACAAGGAAGAAAGGGCTGAGGAAAGGACTGGGCTCGCACTCGAGTCTACGAGCTGTAGATGAGCATTCCGAAGCCCTTGATGACGCCGTATCGCCGACGCGCAGCCGCTCATGGACGGGCCCTCACAGGATGTAGCCGATACCGGCGAGAGTATCGGTGGAGTTGATCAACTGGATCAGCTTGCGCTGGATCTTGAAGCTATCGCCGTCGCGCTTGAGCTGGAAGGTGACATCCGCGGTGTAGTGCTTGAGCACGTCCTTGCGGAACTCGCGCAAGTTCTGCGCGCAGCGCACGGTGACCATGCTGTCTTCCTCGCTGAGTACACGAAAGCGCGACAGGCTGCGCACGGTGCGGGCACGCGGGCTGGTGGAGATGGACTCGCCGCCGATCAGGCGCTGCACACGCAACTGGCGCATGTGGTGGTCGTCGTAGGCGTAGTTGAGGGTGTTCTCGAAATCGGTCTCGTTGGGGTCGATCGGGATGATGTAGGTGCCCTTGTCGGCCCACAGGTTCAGCCAGGCGTCGAAGTCGCCGTGGTCGAGCATGTCCGCTTCCTGCCAGATGAAGGCGCTGACGTGGTTGAGCAGTTCAAGATTCATGGTCGTTCTCTTCAATAAGTGCGTTACGGAACTGAGCAGCAGGCCCCTCTCATCGCGCCGAGAGAGGGGCGAGACGACTCAGGCCGACATCATCTTTTTCCACTGCTGGTAGGCCGCGCGCATGCCGGTCTCGGCGCTCACGTCGCTGACCAGGCCGTCTTCGCTCGGCTTCTCGCCGGGCAGGCCGCGGTTGAGCATGATCCACAGGTCGCTGCCGGCCTGGGCGCCCTTCTGCACGCGCTCCCAGGCCTCGGAGTCGTCCGGCGTACCGAAGCCCATCGGGCCCTGGAAGTGTTCGTGCAGGCGCAGGCGGTAGCGGTTGGCCACGGCAGGTCCGCCGTCCATGGTGATCACCGCGTGGTGGATTTCGGTCTCGTTCACCGAGACCGGTTGCAGCACGCGGAAGAAGGCCATGGAGCAGGCGACGTTGGGGAACAGGTTGAGGTTGAAGCCCGAACCGCCGACGGCGCGGACGATGCGACGCACCTGCTGCTCCTCGATGCCTTCGTCACGCAGCTCCTGGGCCAGCGCCTCGAAGCGCTCGGGGATCGGCTTGTCGAGGTCGGCTTCCAGATCCACCAGGTCGGGGATCATCACCATCACGCTGTGGCCGTTGCCGAGATCCTCGACGTAGCCGGGGCCTTCGACGAAATCGAACAGCTCCAGGGTCTGCTCGTCCACCGAGGACAGGAACGACTTGTGCACCAGCGGGAAGTGGTAGGCGTCGGTGGTGTTTTCCAGCTGGATCTTCCAGTTGCCGGGGAAGCGGAAGCGATGCTCGCCGGAGACCTTCACGCCATAGCCGGCGCCCTGCTTCATGAACAGGTCGATCCACTTCCTGGCCGCGCCGAGGAAATCTTCCAGCGGCTCGATATCGTCCTTGAAGGTGGCGAAAATCATGCCGTTGTACTGCTCCACGCGCAGGCTCACCAGCGGCAGTTCGCCCTTGTCCAGGCAGTCGGCGTAGCTCTCCGGGTGCGGCACGCCGCGCAGGCTGCCGTCGAGCGCATAGCTCCAACCGTGGTAGGGGCAGACGAAGCTGTTGGTCTTGCCTTTCTTGTGCTCGCAGACGGTGGCGCCACGGTGGCGGCAGCGGTTGAGCAGTACGTGCACGTCCTTCTTGCGGTCGCGCACGACGATCACCGGCTGCTTGCCGATGTAGGTGCTCTTGTAGCTGCCGTTGTCGGGAATCTCGCTGGCGTGCGCCACCCACACCCAGGTGCTGTAGAACACCTTCTCCAGCTCTTCGTCGAAGATGCGCGCATCGGTGTACAGGGAGGTGTGCACGCGGTCGTGCAGCACCAGGTCGGCCGGCGAGCTGGCCAGGTTCACGGTTTCGATCAGATTGGTCACGGTCACTCCTCGTCGGCGCAGGTCACCGACTCATCAAAGTCATTCTTCGGTCTGCCCCGGCACGGGCAGGTGGGCATCGCTGTTCCAGGCATCGACCGGGCGGCCGAACAGGTTCTCGGTCTGGAAATGGGCCATGCGCCAGGTGCCCTCCTCCTCGCGAAAGCGCACCGTCAGGCGCGCCGCGTTGAGGTGCGAGGCGCCACTGGCGAAGGTGGAGGTCTGCAGCATCACCCAACTGCCGTCGGCCTCGTCGCCCTCCACGCGGATCAGCTCCGAGCAGAGGAAATGCACATTGAGGGCGAAGTGCGCCGGCTCGCTCATGTAGCCGGCGAACATGGCGCGGATCGCCTCGCGCCCCCGGTAGCCGCCGAAGCTCTTGGCGTACTTCGCACCCTTGCCTTCCCAGATGGCGTCGGCGGTGAACAACCCGGCCAGCTCGTCCAGCGGGGTGCGCGCGTCGAGCGCGTCGCACAGCACCATGTAGCGGTTCATGCAGGCACGCACGGCGTTCTCGCTTTCCAGCTGGTACAGGCGGGCTTCGAGGGATCGGCTCATGGCTCAGGCCCGCTGGATGATCAGTTCACGGCCGGTACGCGCTTCCACCTTGCAGAAGCGCCACAGCTTGTACGGGCCGCTGCCCACGGCGGTGGTGCGAAACAGGTTGCAGGCGGCGTGGACGGTTTCGATGTCCGGCACGTCGGCCAGCAGGTAGGTGGTCCAGGGGTAGCCGGTGCTGGGGCCGACCATGCTCTGGTCGTCGTCCATGTTGCCGAATACCTTCACTCCGGGCAGATCGTGGATGCCGTTCCACATGGCGCTGAACGCCGCCCAGACTTCCAGTTGCTCTTCACGCGGGGCGTCGAAGAAGTTCTGGTTGATGCCCATGCAAAACAGCACGCGCAAGGCTTTTCTCTCAGTCATCACAGTCACCGCTATTGAAGTTGTCGATTACAGGTAGCCGGGCGTCGGCTTGCCGCCGAAGAAGATCGCGCCGGCGTTCTGGTAGGTCATGTCACCCATGAAGGCGTGCTGGGTGACCACCTGGGCGTCGTTGACGAAGCGCGCCAGCGGGCTGTGGCGGTACACGCCGGTCATGCCCGAGAGCATCTGCGCGGTGCGTGCCACCTCAGCGGCCACACGGGTGGCGTGGGTCGAGGACAGGCGCAGCAGGTTGGTTTGCTCGACGCTCACCGCATTGCCGGCCAGCACGCTGGCCCAGGCGTTCTCCATGGCTTCGTAGAACCAGGCGCGAGCGGCGCGCAGCTCGGCTTCGGCCTTGGCCATCTGCATCTGCGCCAGCGGGCGGTCGGCGAGAGCCGGTGCGCCGGTGACGGAGAAACGGCCGCTGGCCATGTCGGCCAGGTAGTCCAGCGCGGCACGAGCGACACCCAGGCCGACCACGGACAGCACCTGAGTGGCGAAGGACAGCGACGGATAACGGAACAGCGGCTCGTCAAGGTTGGCCGGGCCACCGCGGACGAAAGTCCATTCCTCGGGAACTTCGACGCCATCGAGCACCAGGTCATGGCTGCCAGTGCCGACCAGGCCGACCACGTCCCAGGTGTCCTCGATGCCGACCTTTTCCCGTGGCATCACGGCCAGGCGCGGCAGCGACAGGGTTTCACCGACCTTGGGGCTGATGCCGACGCCGATCAGGTCGGCGCCCATGCAGCCACTGGAAAACTTCCAGCGCCCGCGCACCTTGAAACCACCCTCGACGATCTCCGCCGGCTGCGGCGGGAAGATGCCAGCGGCGAACACCACGTCCGGGCCGTTGGCATACACCTTGCCCAGTGTTTCCAGTGGCAGGGCCGCCAGGTACACCGGGTTCATGCCGAAGCTGGCGACCCAGCCGGCGGAACCGTCAGCGGCGGAGATGTCCTCCACCATTTCGCAGAATTCCATGGGGCTACGCTGCTCACCGCCGAAGCGCGTGGGTACCAGGGCGCGATAGACGCCGAGCTCCTTGAAACGTGCGATCACGTCGTGGGAGATGTAGCGCTGCTGGTCGAATTCCTCGCGGCGGGCGCGCTCGCGGATATCGGACAGCAGCGCCTGAAAGGCTTCGTTCGCGGTGATCGGGGCAAGGCGCTGGTGATCCAGCTGGCTTAGGGAAGACATGGGCTTCTCCAGGATGGGCACGGTTATTGTTCGAGGCGCTGCAACAGCTCGCGGGCGACTGCCAGGAGCAGTTCGTCCGCGCCTTTGGCGGCGACCAGTTGTAGTCCTACCGGCAGCCTGGAAGCGCCCTCGAAAGGGATGCTCAGGGCCGGATGGCCAGTCAGGTTGAAAGGGCGCACGAAAGCGGTCATGCCGATCGCCGCGCGGGTGTCGGCGGCGTCTGCAACGAGCGCCGGGTAATCCGGCATGGTCGGCAGGGCGAGAATCGGGTACTGCGCCAGGGCAGCGTCCACCTCGGCGGTAAAGGCGGCGCGGCAGCGTTCGGCGTCGGCCAAGGCCTCGTCACGGGTGTCACGCGCGGCCAGCAGCCGGCCAGCGACGTCGGCGCCGACCAGGCCGCTATCCACTAGGTGCCCGCAGGCATTCCAGGTTTCCCGGTTGATCACCGCCAGGCCGGCGTCGTAGGCCGCCGACATGCCCGGCAAGGGTGCCTCGCGCAACTCGAAATCCGAGGCTTCGAGCACCGCATCCACAACGGCCTGCACCTCCGGGTTGGCTTGCACCGGCACGACGCCGATGCGGATGCCACTCACGCCCGGCAGTGCTTTGAAGGAAGGATCGATGACCTGCATCGCGTTGGTCAGCGTGTCGATATCGGTGGCGAAGGGGCCGACGCAATCCAGCGAACTCTGCGCCGGCATCACCCCGACACGACTGATGCGACCGAAGGTGGGCTTGAGGCCGAACACACCGCAGCAGGCGGCGGGAATGCGCACCGAGCCACCGGTGTCGGTACCCAGGGAGAAATCACACAGGCCAGCGGCCACGGCAGCGGCCGAGCCGCTGGAGGAGCCGCCGGGAATGCGTCCGGGGTAACGCGGGTTGTCCGCCGTACCCGTCCAGGCATTGAGCCCCGTGGTACCGAAGGCCAGCTCGTGCAGGCTGGTCTTGCCCAGCAGTTGGCAGCCGGCGTCGAGCAACGCCTGAACCACCTCGGCATGACGCTCGGCATCCGGCGCATGTTCAAGAGCACGACTGGAAGCACGGGTGGGGTGGCCAGCCACATCGATGGTGTCCTTCACCATCACACGGAGGCCTTGCCCACCGAGCTTCAGCTTCTCGACCACTATCGCCATCTGCTTCACCCACTATCGTTCCCGTTGATCAACAGAACCGCAGTGCGAGCTGCGATTCACGTAATTTCAGAATCGGAAGAATTACGTGAATTGTCAATTGAATTATTGATTAAAAAATACTGTGTAGATTCGGTGCACTTCCCCGTATCCGGGCACCATATACGTGCACTTTAGTAACACCAAAAAACCGTAACATTCACGAATAAACCACATTAAAAACTATATAAATCAGCTGGTTATTACACATATGAGAATGACTCTCAACATACAGTCGGTTCTTTCAGCACGCCTCGACAAACTGCAAGTAGCCGATAAACGCACAAAAAATGCAGCACTCAACAGGACTTGATACAGCTAAAAATTGATCCTTTTTAATGACTAAAACACTCGAAAAAAGTGCTTATAAAGCCCTTGGGAAAATCGCTGCAGGCCCGATGCCATCGGCCATGAGGTCATCTGCGTCGCCCTCGGTGAAGGTCGTGTTCTGTGCCGACTGGCGCAGGCGGACGACACCCTGTTCGCGGCGCCCCATAGGGCTATGCGACAGATCGGTGCATGCCGTTCTGGCACGGGAGGTGCAGAACGGCTCGTGTCGGATGGATAAACCGCCGGCAGCGCCTACCCAGGCGCCAGAACAAAAAGAAGACGACCCACCATTCGTGCATCGCGCCTCGATGCCGCACGCCCGACTGGCCCCTGTCTCTCCAAATAGCCTTGCAACCCCTCGGAGTACCTCATGCACTTCAAACGAGCTGTGTCCATCCTCCTCCTTGGCGCCGCCTGCGCTTCCTTCGCACAGGCCGAGGTCAAGGTCGGTGTCATCACCTCCTCCACCGGCCCCATCGCGCTGGTCGGGCTGCCGCAGAAGAACTCCGTACCGCTGCTGCCCACCCAGGCCGGCGACCAGCAGGTGAAGTACATCGCCCTAGATGACGGCAGCGACCCCACCGCCACGGTCAAGGCGCTGAAGAAGCTGATCAGCGAGGAGAACGTCGACGCCATCATCGGCCCGAGCGGCTCGCCCAATGCCATGGGCGTGATCCAGTTCGTCGCCGAAGCCGGCGTGCCGCTGCTGGCGCCGGTGGGCACCGCCGCCGTGGTGCTGCCGATGACCGAGCAGAAGAAGTGGGTGTTCAAGACCACGCAGAACGACGACCTGATCGCCAAGGCACTGGTCGAGGACATGCAGACCCGTGGCGTGAAGACGCTGGGCTTCATCGGCACCGCCGATCCCTACGGCGAGAACTGGTCGAAGGTGATGGGCGCGCTGGCGGCCGAGCACGGCATCAAGCTGCTGGCCAGCGAGCGCTTCCAACGCCAGGACACCTCGGTCACCGGGCAGAGCCTGAAGATCCTCGCCTCGCGCCCCGACGCCGTGCTGGTGGCTGCGCCGGGCAGCGCGGCGGTGCTGCCGCAGACCACCCTGTTCGACCAGGGCTACCGGGGCCAGGTGTACCAGACCCACGGCGCCGCCCTGCCGGACTTCCTCAAGCTCGGCGGCAAGAAGGTCGAAGGCACCATCCTCGCCGCCAGCCTGATGCTGGTACTCGAGCAGATGCCCGACAGCCATCCGTCCAAGGCCATCGCCGGCGACTACGTGGCGGCCTACGAGAAACTCAACGGCAGCAAACCGGCCACCTTCGGCGCCAACACCTTTGACGCCGGCCTGCTGCTGCAACAGGCGATTCCGACCGCTGCCGCCAAGGCCGAGCCCGGCACGCCCGAGTTCCGCGCGGCCCTGCGCGATGCGCTGGAAGCGACCCACGAGTTCGCCGCCACCCAGGGCGTCTACAACATGAGCCCCGAGGATCACAGCGGCTTCGATGAGCGTGGTCGCGAGTTGATCCAGGTGAAGAATGGCACCTGGACGCTGCTCAAGGGCAACTGATCGCTCCGCGTGATACCCCGTAGGGAGGGCTTCAGCCCACCCTACGGACTCGCGCGCCCCATACCGCAAACGAGTTTCCGACATGAATTTCCAGATTGCCCTACTGCTCGGCCAGGACGGCATCACCAACGGCGCCATCTATGCGCTGCTGGCGTTGTCGATCCTGCTGGTCTTCACCGTGACGCGCATCCTGCTGATCCCGCTGGGTGAGTTCGTCACCTACGGTGCGCTGACCATGGCCGCCTTGCAGGCCGGCCAGCCCACCGCGCTGGTCTGGCTGCTACTGGCGCTGACCCTGGCCGACTGCGCCATGGATCTGTACGACGCCACTCGCGCCAGCCGCAGTTTCCGCCTGCCGAAGCGCATCGTGCTCAAGCTCGCCTATGCCCTGGCCATGGTCGGCCTGATTCGCAGCCTGCCGCTGGCGGAGCTGCCCATGGCATTGCAGGCCCTGCTCACTCTGGCGATGGTGGTACCGCTCGGCCCGCAGCTCTATCGCCTGGTGTTCCAGCCGCTGGCTTCAGCCAGCGCGCTGGTGCTGCTGATCGTCTCCATCGCCGTGCACGTGGCCATGGTCGGCATCGCCCTGCTGCTGTTCGGCCCCGAAGGCGCGCGCACCGAGCCCTTCTCCGAGGCCGGCCTGAGCCTCGGCCCGGTGACCTTCAACAGCCAGACCCTGTGGGTCATCGCCGTGTCCCTGGCGCTGATCATCAGCCTGTTCCTATTCTTCGAGCGCAGCCTCTACGGCAAGGCCCTGCGCGCCACCGCGGTGAACCGTATGGGCGCGCGGCTGATGGGCATTTCGCCGACCCTGGCAGGCAAGGCCACCTTCGCCCTGGCCACCTTCATCGGCGCGCTGTCGGGCATCCTCATCGCCCCCATCACCACCCTGTACTTCGACTCCGGCTTCGTCATCAGCCTCAAGGGCTTCGTCGGCGCCATCATCGGCGGCCTGGTCAGCTACCCGGTGGCGGCCTTGGGCGCGCTCGCCGTGGGCCTGATCGAAGCCTTCTCGATGTTCTGGGCCAGCACCCACAAGGAGATCATCGTCTTCACCCTGATCATCCCCTTCTTGCTCTGGCGTTCCCTCACCAGCCGTCACGTGGAGGACGATGAATGAAACCGCGCTACCTGATCCTCGCCCTGGTCACCGTGCTGGCCGTGGCGCCGGCGCTGCTGCCGCCCTATTACGTCACCCTGCTCAACTACATCGGCCTGTACACCCTGGTGGTGCTCGGCCTGGTGCTGCTCACCGGTGTCGGCGGCATGACCAGCTTCGGCCAGGCCGCCTTCGTCGGCCTCGGCGCCTATACCAGCGCCTACCTGACCACCGTGCAGGACTTGCCAGCCTGGCTGGCCTGGGCCAGCGCCTCGCCCTGGCTGACCCTGCTGGTGGGCCTGGCCCTGACCGCCGCCGTGGCCCTGGTGCTCGGCGCGCTGACGCTGAAGTTGTCCGGCCACTACCTGCCGCTGGGTACCATCGCCTGGGGCCTGTCGCTGTACTACCTGTTCGGCACCCTGGACTCGCTCGGCGGCCACACCGGCGTCAGCGGCCTGCCGAGTATTTCCCTGTTCGGCTGGGCCTTGGACAAGGGCGAGAAGATCTATTACCTGATCTGGGCCATCCTGCTGGGCGCCATGCTGCTCACCCAGAACCTTCTCGACTCGCGTGAAGGCCGTGCCATCCGCGCACTCAAGGGCGGCCAGTTGATGGCCGAGTCGATGGGGGTGAACACCTTCCGCACGAAGATGGTGATCTTCCTCATCTCGGCGCTGTTCGCCGCCCTCTCCGGCTGGCTCTACGCGCACACCCAACGCTTCGTGAACCCCACGCCGTTCGGCCTGCACATGGGCATCGAATACCTGTTCATGGCGCTGATCGGCGGTGTGGCCAGCGTCTGGGGCGCCCTGCTCGGCGCTGGCGTGCTGACCATGCTCAAGCAGTGGCTGCAGGATCTGCTGCCGCAGTTGCTGGGCAATACCGGCAACTACGAGGTGATCGTCTTCGGCATCGCGATCGTGCTGCTGATGCAGCGCGCGCCGGGCGGCCTGTGGCCGTTGCTGACGCGCCTGCTGCCTGATGCCTGGAAGCCGCGCCGCGCCACACTGCCCATCGACGACGCCAGCGAGCTGCCGCAGCGCGAAACGCCGGCGGTTGGCGAGGTGCTGCTGGAGGCGCGCGACGTGACCCGCTGCTTCGGCGGCCTGGTGGCCAACGATGCGATGAATCTGGAAGTGCACGCCGGCGAGATTCTCGCCCTGATCGGCCCCAACGGCGCCGGCAAGAGCACCCTGTTCAACCAGCTCTCCGGCGTCGACACCCCCACCTCCGGCGAGGTGCTGTTCCGTGGCCAGCGCATCAACGGCATCCCCTCGCGGCGCATCGCGCGCATGGGCATGAGCCGCACCTTCCAGCACGTCAAGCTGCTGCCGGAGATGAGCGTGCTGGAGAACGTCGCCCTCGGCGCCCACTTGCGCGGCAGCAAGGGCGTGCTCGCCGCCGCACTGCGCCTGGATCGTGCCGAGGAGGCGCGCCTGCTCGGCGAAGCACGGCGCCAACTGGAACGGGTCGGCCTGGGTGACTACCTGCACGTGGAAGCCGGCAGCCTGGCCCTGGGTCAGCAGCGCATCCTCGAAATCGCCCGCGCGCTGTGCGCCAACCCCTGCCTGCTGCTGCTCGACGAGCCGGCCGCCGGCCTGCGCCACAAGGAGAAGGAAGCCCTCGGCCAGTCGCTCAGCCGCCTGCGCGGCGAAGGCATGGCGATCCTGCTGGTGGAACACGACATGGACTTCGTCATGGGCCTGGTGGATCGCGTGGTGGTGATGGAGTTCGGCCAGCGCATCGCCTTCGGCCTGCCGGCCGAGGTGCAGAAGGATCCGGCGGTGCTGGAAGCCTATCTCGGAGGAGCGGAGTGATGAACATGCCCATGCACAACCTGCAGCACACGCAGAACCAGGTGACCAATCCGGTGCTGGACGTCAGCGACCTGTGCGTCGCCTACGGCAAGGTGGAGGCGCTGTCCAACGTCAGCCTGCGCGTTGGCCAGGGCCAGATCGTCACCGTGATCGGCCCCAACGGCGCCGGCAAGACCACCCTGCTCTCGGCCATCATGGGCGTGCTCGGCTCCCGTGGCCGGGTGGCCTTCGACGGCAGCCTGGAAGCCGTGCCGGAAGTCGAGGTGATGGTCGGCCGTGGTCTCGGCCTGGTGCCGGAGAAGCGCGAGCTGTTCAGCAGCATGACGGTGGCCGACAACCTGCTGCTCGGCGCCTTCCAGCGCCACCGCAGCGGCAAGCGCGACCACGGCCAGACGCAAAAGGAGGTCTACGAACTGTTCCCGCGTCTGTGGGAACGCCGCGAGCAACTGGCCGCCACCCTCTCCGGTGGCGAACGGCAGATGCTCGCCGTCGGCCGCGCGCTGATGGCCAAGCCCAAGCTGCTAATGCTCGACGAACCGAGCCTGGGCCTGGCGCCGCTGATCACCCGCGAAATCTTCCGCATCATCACCACCCTGCGCCAGCAGGGCGTGTCGATCCTGCTGGTGGAGCAGAACGCCCGTGCCGCCCTTCGCGTGGCGGACTACGCCTACGTGCTGGAGACCGGGCAGATCGCCATGCAGGGCCCGGCCGCGCAACTGGCGGATGACCCACGGGTGATCGAGGCCTACCTGGGCCTGGCCAGCAAGCATCAGGAAATGCTCGCCACCTGAACCCACGGCGCCCGCCATGCGGGCGCCGTCGTCAGCCCGCAAGGAAACATGCCCATGTCCAACTCCAAGCCACTGCGCCTGTGCATCGCCGGTGCCGGCGCCATCGGCTGCACCCTTGCCGCGCGCCTGGTCGAAAGCGGCCAGCCCGTCAGCCTGCTGGCCCGTAGCAGGACGCTGGCCGCGTTGCGCGATCACGGCATCCAGCTGACCGACCTGGACGGCGAACACCGCGTATCCGTCCGCGCCAGCGATGACTGCCGCGAACTCGGTGAGCAAGACCTGCTGTTCATCTGCACCAAGGCGCCGGCAATGGCCGGCCTGCTGCCCACCCTGGCACCACTGATCGGCCCCGACACAGTGGTCGTACCGGTGGTCAACGGCGTGCCCTGGTGGTACTTCCACGGCCTCGAAGGGCGCCTGGCCGGCCGCCGCGTCGAGGCCGTCGACCCCGACGGCACGCTGAGCGCCAGCCTCGACCTGCAGCACGTACTCGGCTGCGTGGTGTTCATCACTGCCGAAAGCGCCGCGCCGGGCGTGGTGCGCTCGAACAACCCGCACCTGATGATCTTCGGCGAGCCGGACGGCCGCATGAGCGAGCGCCTGGAGCGGGTGCGCGCGCTGATCGCCGCCGCCGGCATCGAGGCACGCGCCACCGAACGCATCCGCGATCAGTTGTGGACCAAGATCATCGCCAACCTCACCTCCAACCCGCTGTCGGTGGTCACCGGCGCGACCCTGGAGCAGTTGTACGGCCAGGCCGAGCTGAAAACGGTGGTGGCCAAGATCCTTCAGGAAACCCTGCTCACCGCAGCCGCCTATGGCGCACGCATCGCCTTCGACCCGCAGACCTTCATGGAGCTGGGCGCCGGCATGGGCGCAGTGCGCACTTCCATGTTGCAGGACTACGAACAGGGCCGGCCGCTGGAACTGGCCGCCATCGGCGATGCGGTCGTCGAACTGGCCGGCTATCAGGGCCTGGCCATGCCCACCACCCGGGACATCCTCGCCCTGGCGCGCTTTCGCAGCGCCCCGGCCCACCCCTCACAGGAGACTTCGCGATGAACGCCATGACCGACTTCAGCAAGCCCGCCCATTGCAGCGACGAGGAGTGGGCGCTGCGCGTCAAGCTCGCCTACTGCTACCACCTGGTGGACTGGTTCGGCTGGACCGAGACCATCTTCAACCACATCTCCGCGCGCCTGCCCGGCCCGGCCCACCACTATCTGGTCAACCCCTTCGGCCTGAACTACAGCGAGGTCACGCCGGGCAACCTGCTCAAGGTCGACCTGCACGGCAAGAAGCTGGAACCCTCCCCCTACGACGGCAACCCAGCCGGCTTCGCCCTGCACAGCGCCGTGCATGGCGCGCGCGAGGACATCCAGTGCGTGATCCACACCCACACCACGCCGATCTCCGCCGTGGTGCAGAAAAAGCGCGGCTTCACCCACGACGACTTCTATGGCGCTCAGCTCCATGGCCGTATCGGCTACCACCGCTTTGAAGGCATCACCCTGTTCGACGACGAGAAGGCGCGGATGATCGAGAGCCTCGGCGACAAGCACGTGCTGGTGCTGCGCAACCACGGCATCGCGGTGGGCGAGAGCAGCATCGAGAAGGCCTTCTTCCTGCTCTGGACGGTGCAGCGCGCCGCCGAGAACCAGTGCGCCGCCGGCGCCCTCGGCGGCGAGGACAACCCGCTTGAAGATGGCATCGCGGCCAAATGCGCCAACCTCACCGCGATGCTTATTCGCGAGAGCGGTTTCGCCACCCAGTTCTATGACGCGATGGTGCGCAAGATGCGCGCCGAACGCGCCATGCACTGGTAATCGCCCGGCCCGCCAAGTCAGGCCGCAACGGGTCACAGCAAAGGAGTCGTACTATGCAAACTGCCACTAACGCCCCATCAGGCTTCGAAGAGCCGCCCATTTCCCGGCTAGATCCGCAGGGCGTCCTGCTCGCCTGCAACGCTGCCTACCAGCAGATGAGCGGCTTCGCCGAACAGGAATTGGTCGGCAAGCCCCACCAAGTGATCAATGACCCGCGCATGCCGGCTGTGGTGATAGCCAGCATGTGGCGCGCGCTGCATGCCGGCGTGCCGTGGACCGCGCCCGTCATGCTTCGCCACAAGAACGGCCAAAGCGTCTGGCGCAGCCTCTACGTGGTGCCGCTATTCGACGACGGCAAGCTGGCCGCGCTGGGCACGGCCTATCAGCCTCTCGACAGCCGGACTATCCTGCTGGCCGAGATGCTCTACGCCCGTCTGGCACGCCAGCAGTCGCCCTGGTCGCTTTCCCAGCGTCTGCGCGCCATGCTCGCCAACCACGGTCTGCAACTGGCACTGGGGCTCACTGCCCTGCTGGCGACCCTGCTCGCCTACCTGCCCGCCGCACTGGGCGTATCCCTGCTACTGGCCTTGTTGCTGGCGGGCCTGCAACCAGCGCTGCGTCAACGCCAGATCAGCAACGCCATCCTTGCTCAGCACAGCCAGGCTTTCAGCGACCCGCTGCTGGCGCCACTGCATGCCCAGCAAGCCGGCCCAAGCAGCCTGCTGGCCATGGCCCTGAACAGCCAGCGTGCGCGCATGAACACGGTAATGTCGCGCATCTGCATCAACAGCGTGGTGTTACGCCAACAGGCACAAACTTCGGCCGACGTGGTGGAACGCTCGGTCGAGCAGCTGGATCGTCAGGTGCTCGAAACCGAACAGACCGCTGCGGCGATCAACCAGATGAGCGCCACCATTCAGGAGCTCTCGCGCAACCTGCAGCAAACTGCGCAGGCGGCTCAGAACGCTGACCAACTGGCCCGCGACAGCGAGCTGCAGGCCGTCGACAGCCAGCGCTCGGCTCAGGTCATGCGCGATGCGGTGAGTGAGATCGGCCAGGCGGTCGGCAGCCTGGCCGCCGCCATCGAATCCATCAGCGGCGTTGCGCAGGTGATCCAGAGCATCGCAGAGCAGACCAACCTGCTGGCCCTCAATGCGGCCATCGAAGCGGCCCGTGCTGGCGAATCCGGGCGTGGCTTCGCAGTAGTCGCCGACGAGGTGCGCAGCCTCGCCTCGCGCACCCGCGAATCGACCGAGGACATCCAGCGCTCCATCGCCAGCTTGCGCCTCGACAGCAGCACAGCCCTCAATACCGCCCAGCGTGGCGAGCAGGCCGCCGTGCGCGCCAGCCAGGATGTGGAGCAGTCGCGCCAGGCGCTGACACGCATCTGCAACGAAGTGGCGCAAATCAGCGGCATGAGCCTGCAGATGGCGGCGGCCATCGAGCAGCAAGGGCAGGTGGCCGAACAGATCAACCAGCAGATCACCGCCATCGCCGGCCTCAGCGAATGCACCAGCCAGGAGGCGAACCGCAGCAACGCAATCAGCCAGGCGCTGCACCAGTTGGCTGACTCCCAGCTAGGCCTGGCGCAACGTTTCATCAACGGCTGATACGAGTTGGCAGGCAGATACAAAAACTTGGCGGCCAGGATCAAGCAGCACCCGCCCCGTGGCACTTGAATGACGTACAGGGGCCGGCCGGCCAACGCTGGCTCTCCCCTTGCCTGGAGATATGCCGATGAAAACGCTGCTCGCCCTGCTGCTTGTGTTGACCACTACCGCCCATGCCCAGGAGGTGGTGCGGGTCTACGGCTGGAAAGACTATGTCGACCCGCAGGTACTCGAGCAATTCCAGGCCAGCACGGGCATCGCTGTCGACTACCAGTCCTATACACGTACGGAGGAACTGCTCCAGGCCCTGGCCAATAGCACCCGGTACGACCTGGTGATGCCCAGCCACTTCATGCTCAAGCGCCTAATCGCCGAAGGTCGCCTGAGCGCATTGGACACGAAACGCTTGCAGCATTACGGCGACCTGGATCCCTGGCTCCTATCGACCCTGGCCGGTATCCCCGCCGCCAATCGACACGCGGTGCCTTATCTGTGGGGCTCCATTGGCCTGGTGCTCGACCCGCAACAGGCCCAAGCTCACTACCCCACTCCATTGCCCAATAGCTGGCGCCTGCTGTTCGACCAGGAGCACGCGGCCAGGCTAAGCACCTGCGGCCTCGGCATGCTCGACGCTGCCGAGGAAACCGGCTCGCTGCTGCTCAACTATCGTGGGCATCGTGTGGCTACCAGCAGCAGCCGGCAGATCAGTCGCCAGCTGCGCGGCCTTGAAACCATAGCGCCCCTGCTGCGAACGCTGGACAACTGGGCGTTTGTCGACGAGCTGATCGCCGGCCGCCTGTGCCTGGCCATGGCGTGGAGCGGCCACGCCGTCATGGCCATGAAAGGCAATCCACGGCTGCGCTACTCGATCCCCGACGAAGGCGCCGCGCTGTACATCGACACCCTGGCGATCCCCAGCAACGCCCTCCATCCGGATCTGGCCTACCGCCTGATCGACTTTCTCATCGACCCGCCATCGGCGATTCGCAATGCACGAACCACAGGGTTCTACGCACCTCTGCCGAACGACTCCAAGCTGCTTCGGGCCTTCGCCCAGGAGCACCCGACCCAGGTGCTGACGACAGAGCAACGACGCCGGAGCTACTTGCTCGACAGCCTCTCCAGCGAGCAGAAGCAGGTACTCGACCAGGCCTGGACAGGCGTCAAGGCCGCGCATCCCTAATACGGGCAATCTGGCAGGCATCTACAAAAAGCTGTCTGCCATGATCAATTTCTGCGCCGACGCGGATGCTATCAATAGCGCCCAGGCATTCCCGGCTCCGCGCCTCTTGGCGCCTGCGAGTCATCCCCCATCTGCCGGCCCGCACACAGGTGAAGAACCTTGGGTCGCGCCAGCCTCATCCGGAGTCGTCCATGAGCGAGATCCAGTTACTGCCACAGGTACAAGCATTCCTCCAGCGCGATCACGGCCACTTCATCGATGGTCAGTACCGCGCGCCCAGCGGCGCCAAGCGCATTCCCATCGTCAATCCGAGCAATGGTCAGGTCATCGCTCAGGTCGGCCACGCCGGACAGGACGACATCGAAGCCGCCTGCCAGGCCGCGCGGCGCAGCTTCAAGGGCGAATGGGCACAGACCTCGCCTTACCAGCGCAGCGTGATCCTCAACCGTCTGGCCGATCTGATGGAAGCCAACGGCGAGGAACTGGCGCAACTGGAAACCCTCTGCTCGGGCAAGTCGATCCACCTTTCGCGGATGTTCGAAGTGGGCCAGAGCGCAATCTTCCTGCGCTATTACGCTGGCTGGACGACCAAGATCAACGGCGAAACCATGAGCCCGTCATTTCCGTCCATGGCCGGCGAGCAGTACACCGCCTTCACCCGCCGGGAGCCGGTCGGCGTAGTGGCCGGTATCGTGCCGTGGAATTTCTCGGTAATGATCGGTATCTGGAAAATCGCAGCCGCGCTGGCCACCGGCTGCACCCTTGTGCTCAAGCCGAGCGAGTTCACCCCACTGACACTGCTGCGCCTGGCTGAACTGGCAGTCGAGGCCGGCGTGCCGGCCGGCGCTTTCAACGTACTTAACGGCACCGGTGAGGTTGGCGCTGGCCTGATCGAGCATCCCCAGATCGCCAAGGTGTCCTTTACCGGCTCGGTGCCCACCGGTATCAAGGTCGGCCAAAGCGCCATGGCCGCCAACCTTACCCGGGTGACTCTGGAGCTGGGAGGCAAGAACGCCGCCGCGCTGCTGCCCGACGTAAACATCGACAACGCAGTAGCCGGCCTGATCCAAACTGGTTACGTGCACCAGGGCCAGGTCTGTGCCGCACCGGAGCGCATCTACGTACACCGTTCGCGCCTTGAGGAGACGCTGCAGAAATTCAGCACTGCCCTGCAGGGCATGAACATCGGCTCACCGCTGGACGAAAGCGTGAACTTCGGCCCACTGGCCAACAAGCCGCAATTCGACAAAATTGCGCAGTTCCTGCAACTGGCCAACGAGGAAAGCCAGGTGATCTGCGGCGGCAAGACACTCGCCCGTCCCGGCTATTTTGTCGAACCAACCGTGGTGCTGGCCAGGAGCCCGCACGACCGTCTGCTACATGAGGAAACCTTCGGGCCGATCCTCTGCGTACTGCCCTACGACAAGGTCGAGGAACTGCCGGGCCTGATCAATGGCTCGCCCTTCGGCCTAACCGCCAGCATCTGGACCAACGACCTGTCCCAGGCTCTGCGCCTGATTCCACAGATCGAAGCCGGCACGGTGTACGTCAACATGCACACCTTTCTCGATCCCTCGGTGCCCTTTGGCGGCGTCAAGGCTTCGGGCAGCGGCCGCGAATTCGGCAGCGCCTTCATCGACGACTACACCGAACTGAAGTCGGTGATGATCCGTTACTGACAGGCCGTAAACGGGCCGCCGCCCCGCTCTCGGCGGCCCGCTCCCTCTCGTTTCAACGCCCACACCCCAGACCACTCCCGAGCTCGTTGACTGGTATTTACCCGCGCCGGCATCCGGCTGCGTGAAAGATAACCGCCAGCCGATATCAAACCGATAGCAAAAGCCGATATCTGGCTCAAAAAATGCTTGAATATTCACGCGATATTTAGGTGTGCAGAATCGACACAAAATGCGCACCAAAACACCAATAAGAAAGCGAGGCTGCCTCATGAGCGTGCATACATCCCATGATTTTGAACGCTGGAACCACAACGTTCACAGCGTTTGCGGACGTTTTGAAACCCGACCAGCCTGGCATGATGTGGCCTTCGTCGGCGAGCTAGAGCGCATCGACCTGGGCGGTCTGGAAATCGCAGATATCAGCACCAACGCCTTAGCCATCAACCGCCAGAGAGGTAACAGCGCCCGTGCGGACGACCGCTACTATTTCCTGGTGATGCAGCGCGAGGGAGTAATGGCGATTGATCAGGGTGATCGGGAATTTGTTCTCTATCCCGGTGACATGGCCTTGCTCGACTCGGCGCAGGCCTTCGAGATGAAACCGCAAGGGCTAATCCGCCAGCTTTCAGTGCACCTGTGCAGGGATATGGTCGATCCGCTGCTGCCGATGGCGGACCGACGCTTTGGCAAGCTGGAGAAGGAAAGCCCCACCGGTCACCTGCTTCAAAGCATCCTGCAGCAGATCGCTAATGGGGAACTCGGCTCGGCCACCCAAAACCATTACGGCTCCGCTCTGCACAACGCATTGATCGCCCTGCTGCCGCCCGCTTTCCATCAGGAGCAGCTGCTAGAACCAGGTCGACCACTGCGCCGTCAGGCCGAGAAGATAATCAGCGAGTCGCTGCCCAACGCACCGACGCCGGCTGAGCTGGCTGCGAAGCTGAACGTTTCGGTGCGCAAGCTCTACCGGCAGTTCGAGATAGATGGCGACAGTATCTGCCGCTACATCCAGCGTCAGCGCCTGGAGCGCAGCGCGCGGGAGCTAGCCGACACCAGCAGTAAGGCGTTGCCGATCACTACTATCGCCTACAAGTGGGGCTTCACCGACTCGGCGCATTTCTCGCGCGTGTTCAAACACCACTACGGGTTGTCTCCACGGGCCTACCGAACCGACGCCCTGAACCGCCAATTGGCAGGCCCTGCGCACCTGCACGGCTGACTCGCGTGAGTCAAACCTTGGAAAGGTTATCGAACATGGTCGCCAGGGTCTGGTTAAGCTTGCGGATCTGCGCCTCGGTCATTCCCTGGAAGCCTGCATGGAACAGTTCTGCCGTAACTTCGTGCATCGTGAAATAGGCTTGGCGGCCCTTCTCAGTGATGGATACTTGGGTAACACGACCGTCGATATCGCTCTGCCGGGTGTCGACCAGGCCATCGTCCTTCATTCGGTAGACGATCTTGGTGATGGTGGACAACTTGGCCACGGCGAATTCGGAAATCTCCGAGATACTGGCATCCTGGGTTTCATAAAGGATGTTGAGTACACGCCAACGAGGAATGTCGAGATCGACCGTCTTCAGTAGCCTCTCCATGCTCATCGAATAGCGGGCATGAACACGCACGAGCCAATAGAACGGGAATTCCTCTTTGTGGAAATCTTCGCTGATCGGGTTGTAACGATTGCGACGTTTCTTTGGCACCTTCATGGATAGATCGCTTCGATGGGGGCATGGCCAGATAATAGATAATTCTAGTATTCGATGCACCATGGCATCGCGTCTCACAGGCCAGTGCGCCTCGCCAGCAAGCGCTGACGAGGCACCTGTTTCAGCATCAGAACTGGAAGGCGAAGACCAGTTGGCTGTACAGGTTACGGTCGTTATTGCCCAGTTGGGCACCACCGTCTTCCGTACTTTTCTCTGGCTGGTACAAGCCCACGACGGGCATCACCACCAGACTCTCAGTCAGCCCCAACTCGGCATAGAGGTTCAGTTCGCGGCCGGAGAAGTCGCCACGCTCGCGATCCAGCGTATCGAAGTCGAACCATAGCGCGCCGACGCTGAGGTTCTCCAGCGGAGTGGCGCGCAAACCGACGTGATGCACAGCACTGTTGCTGTTGAACGGGCCGGCGTAGTTACCCGCCACTTCACCTTGGAACCAGGTGCCGAAGCCACGACTGAAACCGTAGAACAGCGGATCGTAACCTTCGGAGAAACGGCTGTAGCGATAGGTCAGGCTGGGCGACCAGGCAACATCGGCGAAGGTCCAGCCGGCCTCCAGGTACCAGGCGTTCTCGTCACGCCCCTGATCCCGGTCCTGCCTGGCGTACTCGCCGGACAGCGCCAGGTTCTCCACGCCTGCATTGCCCGCCGCGCGCAGGCTGTAGGTTTCCATGCCTTCACGCTCGAGCTGTGCGGGCGAGGCGTAGCGCTCGTCTACCTCACGGGTGCGGATGTAGGTCAGGCCCAGGGTGCCCGCCTCGGCCACATGCTCCAGGGTGCCGACGTAGAGTTCGGTCTTGGCCTGGGCACGGTTGTCGGACTTCAACCACATGAGGTCACCGCGCCAGCCCTGCTCACCGCCCAGGCGCAACACGGCGGTCTGGTCGAAGGCCTTGCGCGCGGCCAGGTAGTAGGAACCGCCGCGGTTGAATTCACCATCGGCAAGGCCCGTGCCGATGTTCAGCGCATCACCGTTGATCAGGAAGCCGTCGCCGACCATGACGTTCTGCCGACCGAAGGAGACATCCACACCGTTCTCGCCGAGCGCCTCGAACAGGTTGCCCGAGCGCCAGCCGAGGTAGGCATCCTCAATCTTGGTGGTGTGCTCCGAGCCGTCAGAAAAACCGGCGGCATCCCCATCACCCCAGGTGGCGGAACTGAGCATGGAGAATGCGCCGTAGGAATTGCCCACGCGTGCCAAGCCCTGTTCGAAACTCAGGCCATATTTGATGTAGCCCTCGCGCCAGGAGGAACTGCCTTCTTCCAGGCGCCCGCTCGGGGCATAGTTCTCACGGCTGTGAAAAAGGCCGAACACACCTTCGAGATTGGCTTGCACGCGCGTGTCCGCATCGGCGTAAAGCTCCACCGCGCCGGCGGGTAATGCGGCACCGAGCAGCAGCGCGAGAGTGGAGAGACGGAAGGTGGGTAGCTTGGACATGAGGTTCCCCAGTGGTGAGTGAAGTTGACAGACCCCGACGCTATGCCCAGCTTCCCTCGCACGCTTTCATCTGCCTGCCATTCACTTGCCTACGCCTGCCAGATCGATCGATCACCCTTCGCACGCCGCTGCGAGGCCTACATGCTGGCAGGCAAATACAAGTTTCTTGCAGGCGCTTACAAGCCAGTGAGCTGCATTTTTAGGATCGTGGTGATGCCCATCCCGACTCATTTGTCCGCGGAGAACGCCTGCATGCTCAGCCGTCATTCGGCCCGACCGCTCTCGAATCCGCCGGCAATGCCACGCACTCCCGACAACAAGGAGAACCCCATGCCAATACCCCGGTTCATCAGACGCACCGCCCTGGCGCTGGGTCTGTCCCTGGCAGGGCTCGGCGCCCATGCCGAGCTTCCCCGTGACACCATCGGCCAGGAAACCCTGCCCTTCCCACCGTCGCCGCATCGTGCCTACATCGTCGATGCCGAATTCGAGAACCTGGTAACCGGCCGCATTACCGTGGTCGACCCGGACAGCAAGCGCATGCTCGGTATGGTCAGCACCGGTTTCGCCGCACCCTCGACCCTGAGCCACGACGGAAAGTACCTGTACACCGCCGACCTGTTCTATTCGCGCGGCACCCGTGGCACCCGCACCGACGTGCTCACCGCCTGGAACACCAGCACCCTGTCGCCCGACTGGGAGGTTGAAATCCCAAACAAGCGTGCCGTGATGCTGCCGGAGCGCCACGCGCTGGGCGCCAGTTCGGATGACCGCTTCATCTATATCTACAACTTCACGCCCTCCACCTCGGTGACGGTGGTCGACACCCAGGCCAAGAAAGTGGTCAGCGAGATCTCGATTCCCGGCTGCGTGCTGAACTACCCGGTCGGCAAGCGTAGCTTTGCCTCGCTGTGCGGCGACGGCAACCTGCAGGTAGTTACCTTGAACGACGCCGGCCAGGAAAGCGCCCGAACCCATACCGCCTTCTTCGACCCCAACGCCGAGAAGCTGGTGGAACGTGCCTACGCCGTTGGCGACACCTACTACTTCGTCACCACCACCGGCACCGTGCGCGCCGTGGACTTCTCCGGCAAGCAGCCGAAGATCATCCCGGCCTGGGAACTGGTCACCGATGACGCTGACAAGAAGGCTGGCTGGGCACCGGGCGGCTGGCAGCTGATCGCCGTGGCGCCGAAGCTCAACCGCCTCTATGCCCTGATGCATGACGCCCACGAGCCATTGAAGTGGGAAGACCCGAGCACCCTCATCTGGGTCTACGACCTGAAAACGCGCAAGCGTATCGGCACTCTGGAAGCCCCCGCGCCAATCTGGAGCCTGCAAGCCACCACCGATGACCAACCTCGCCTGCTCGGCTCCAACGTCACCGGCGGTCTGGAAGTCTTCGACCTGACCAGCGGCACGCACACCGGAACCGTGGAAGGTATCGCCAAGACCGCGATTCACGTACTCAGTCACTGACGAGGTGCCGCCATGCAACCTGACCCGATCTTCGTCATCGCCGCCGCGCTCGCGGTAGCGGTGATCCTGGCCAGCGCCGCGACCCACAAGTTGCGCGCACCGGCCCGCTTCGCCAGCCAGTTGGAGGATTACCAGTTGCTGCCGCAGGCTCTGGTACGCCCCGTCGCCCGGGTTCTGCCGTGCATCGAGGCGGTCCTGGCCTTCGCCCTGCTGGTTCCCGCAGCCCGTCAGGTAGCGGCCTTCGCGGCAGCTGCGCTGCTTGCGGGTTATGCCCTGGCCATCGCCATCAACCTCTGGCGTGGCCGGCGTGACATCGATTGCGGTTGCGCCGGGCCACAACAGGCGCAGCCGATCCGCCCGGTGCTGCTGACCCGCAATGCCGTTCTGGTGGGATTGGCGCTGGTCGCCAGTCTCGCTCCGCTGAGCCGTGCTCTGGGCGTGTTCGACGGTTTCGTCGTCATCGCCGCCAGTGCCGTGGCTTTGCTGATCTACGCCGCTGCTGATGGCCTGATGGCCAACAGCCCCCGTCTGCTCAAACTCATCGGAAGGTGAATCATGGAAGCTCTTATCGTTTCTAACATCCTGTTGTGGTGCCTGCTGATCGCCCTGGCATTCGCCGTAATGGGGCTGGTGCGTCAGATCGGCGTGCTTCACGGTCGTCTGGCGCCAGCCGGCGCCCTGATGGTCGACAAGGGCGTGGCCGTCAACGAGCCCGCCCCGCAAGTGACCGCGGCCGACCGTAGCGGCCGACCGGTGAACTTCGGCTACGCCGGCGAGAAGGCCCAGCTGCTGTTCTTCCTCTCGCCCACCTGCCCGATCTGCAAATCGCTGCTGCCAGCGATCAAGTCCATCGCCAAGACCCAGGCCCATCGCCTCGACGTGATCTACGTGAGCGACGGCGACATGGACGCGCAGAAAGCACTGATCGCCGAACACAAGCTGGAAGACGCCACTTACGTGGTCGGCCCGGAAGTGGGCATGACCTACCAGATCGGCAAGCTGCCCTACGCTGCCCTGATCGACAACACCGGCGTGCTGCGCGCCAAGGGCCTGGTGAACTCCCGTGAGCACCTCGACAGCCTGTTCGAGACCGAGCACCTGGGCAGCGCCACCCTGCAGCAATTCCTGCACAACAGCCAGCACGCACACGGCGCGCACAACCACTGAGCCAAGGAGTCCTGACATGAAATTGCTAGACCGCCTGTTCGAACGCTCCACTCGCCATGTGGCCGACACCACGTCGCGACGCAACTTCCTCGGCCGCCTCGGCTCGCTGATGGTCGCCGGGGCCGCCCTGCCCGTGCTGTTGCCGATCGACCGCACCAGCAAGGCGCTGGCCGCCGAGACGCCGAAAGCAGGTGATCCGGGTGATCCCAACAGCTGCGACTACTGGCGCTACTGCTCCATTGACGGCTTCCTCTGCAGTTGCTGCGGCGGCACCGTGACCTCCTGCCCACCGGGCACCGAGGTGTCGCAGGTCACCTGGATCGGCACCTGTCGCAACCCGGGCGACGGCAAGGACTACATCATTGCCTACAACGACTGCTGCGGTAAGCACAGCTGCGCCCAGTGCGCCTGTACCCGCAACGACAGCGAGGAGCCGCTGTACCGCCCATTCAACAACAACGACATCAACTGGTGCCTGGCCGCCAAGTCGAGCATCTACAACTGCACTATCGCGGTGATTCGCGGGGTCGCAATTTGAATGAAGGGGGTGATCATGCGTGCACTCATCATCGGACTGGCTTGCGTCATGGTCGCCCCTCCGGCAATGGCTCGCGCCATTCCCAATCCGGATCAGCGGCCTGCCCCTGGCAACGAACAGCGCCAAAAACCCATCGCCCAGGCTCACTACAGCACACCGGTTAACTATCAGTTGCAGTGCGCCGGCTGTCACCTGGACGACGGTGAGGGCTCCAAGGCCAACGACACTCCGCGGATGAAGGGCTTCGTCGGCAACTTCCTCAAGGTTGAGGGTGGCCGCGAATTTCTGGTGCGAGTTCCGGGCATGTCGCAGTCGGCCCTCAACGATGCGCAACTGGCCGACTTGCTCAATTGGCTGTTACAAAAGAACGGCATAGCGGGTGGAAGCATGCCTGAGCACTACCGGCCATATACCGAAGAAGAAGTGGCAATCACTCGGAAATCTTCGTTACTTAATCTCCCGGACGTGCGGGCCGGATTGATCAACAAGATGATAGAGCAAGGTATAGAAATCAACGACGGCATGGACTAGTCGCCCGGGTAACCGCGTTTTGCATCTGCTTTTTGCCGGCCTTAGACTCGGTTTGAAACCAAACATTTGCGGAGGAATACCGAGTGAGCAGAACGGGGCTCTTCACAGTAATGTACGCATTTCCCGCCGCAAGGCGAAGTGCCGCCCAAGAGAGCGGAACGTACAGAGCCAGCTGTTCGCATCAATGCACAGCCACTGGAATCACCTATTGTCAATGAACACTAAGGGTGTTGAAGGAAAAACCCCTCCATTGATTTAGCCCTAACCACCACCGTCGGGCCGAAGCCAGACGTTGGTTCATCTTGACCAGATGAACCAAAGTCGGCTTTCAACAAAGCAGGCACCACACATAAGCTAGATATCAGGCCGTCTCCGCAGGCTGGCTCACTAGAGCCAATGCCAAGGCCT